>LHCFC04200__coassemble_488_pt1 | contig 25832 bp, 19 predicted proteins | sample LHCFC04200__metabat2_low_PE_012 | metagenome-assembled genome bin LHCFC04200
CTCATAATCATAAATTTTATTGAATAAAATATTGTAATCGCTTACATAAGGTGTTATAAATAAAGCTGTAAGGGAAATAACTTAAAAATGGAGATGATTTTATGGGAAGTCCAATTCATATCACTTCGGAAATTGGGAAGCTTGAGTCCGTTATTTTAAAACGACCTGGACACGAAGTGGAAAACATTACACCTGACACAATGGAAAGATTGCTTTTTGACGATATTCCATACTTGCCAATTGCTCAAGAAGAACATGACTTCTTTGCTGATACCTTACGTCAAAATGGCATTGAAGTTTTGTATCTTGAAAAATTGGTTGCCGAAGCAGTTGCAGATCCTGAAGTTAAAGATCAATTCCTTGAACAGATGATCAGTGAATCAGGATATCTCAGTGGTCCAATCCATGATGCTTTGAAGGAATACTTATTGTCATTTGACAATCAAGAGATGATCAATAAGATCATGGCAGGGGTTCGGAAGAATGAAGTTGATTTAACATATCAAAGTCTTCAGGAATTAGCCGAAGATGCTGATTATCCATTCTACATGGATCCAATGCCGAATTTGTACTTCACGCGTGACCCTGCTGCATCAATTGGGGACGGGTTATCAATTAACCGGATGACATTTAAGGCACGTCAACGTGAATCAATGTTTATGGAATACATTATCAAGTATCATCCACGGTTTGCTAATAAAGGCCTTCATGTATGGCGGAGCAGAAACCACACAAGCCATATTGAAGGTGGCGATGAACTGGTCTTAAGTGATCACGTATTTGCAATTGGGGTTTCACAACGGACAACGGCAAATGCCATTGAAGATATTGCAAAGCACTTATTTGAAGATCATAAATCAAACTTCGATACGGTAATTGCCATTAAGATTCCACACAACCACGCAATGATGCACTTAGACACAGTATTAACGATGATCGACTACGACAAGTTTACGGTTCACCCAGCAATCCTTACAAAAGGTGGCAAAGTTGATACTTATACTTTGCACCCAGGTAAGGAAGATGGCGAACTTGAAATCAAGTACAACGATGATTTGAAGGAAGTCTTAAAGGAAGCCTTGGAATTAGACGACTTGGATTTAATTCCAACTGGAAACGGCGATCCAATCATTGCTGCACGGGAACAATGGAATGACGGATCAAACACATTAGCAATTGCACCTGGCGAAGTTGTTACCTATGACCGGAACTACGTATCAAATGACTTGTTACGGAAACACGATATTTTAGTTCACGAAGTTCGTTCAAGCGAATTAGCTCGTGGTCGTGGCGGCCCACGGTGCATGTCAATGCCAATTGTTCGTCAAGATTTAAAAAAATAAAAATATAAGATAAAGGGGAATTTGAATTATGAGTAATTTTAAAAACGTTTTTCAAGGTCGGAGTTTCTTAGCATGTAAAGATTTCACACCAGATCAAATCAATTACTTAATTGATTTTGCTTTACATTTGAAGGAATTAAAGAAGAATCATATTCCTCACCGTTACCTTGAAGGTAAAAACATCGCATTATTGTTTGAAAAGACATCAACCCGGACACGTTCATCATTCGTTGTTGCTTCACATGATTTAGGCGCAAATGCAGAATTCATGGGTAAAGATGATTTACAACTCGGGAAGAAAGAATCAATCGAAGATACAGGAAAAGTTCTTGGAAGCATGTTTGACGGAATTGAATACCGTCGATTTGCTCAAAAGGACGTTGAAGAATTAGCTAAGTATTCTGGTGTTCCTGTATGGAACGGGTTAACTGATGAATGGCACCCAACTCAAATGATCGCTGATTTCATGACAATTAAGGAAAAATTCGGTCATTTGAAAGGTTTAACATTAACATTTGTTGGTGATGGCCGGAATAACATGGCTAACAGCTTATTGGTTACAGGTTCAATGCTTGGCGTCAATGTGCGCATCTTAGCACCAAAGGAATTACATCCTGCAAAGGAAATTGTTGAAATGGCTGAAAAATTTGCCAAGGAATCAGGTGCAAAGCCAGTTGTTACTGATGACATCGATGAAGGTGTAAAGAACACAAACGTAATTTACACAGATGTTTGGGTATCAATGGGTGAAAGCAACTGGGAAGAACGGGTTAAACTCTTAAAACCTTACCAAGTTAACATGGAAATGTTTAAGAAGAGCGGCACTCCAGATGACCAAATCATTTTCTTGCACTGCTTACCAGCATTCCACGACACAAACACAGAATATGGTAAAGAAATCAACGAAAAGTACGGTTTGACATGCATGGAAGTTACAGACGACGTCTTCCGTTCAAAGTATGCATGGCAATTCACTGAAGCTGAAAACCGGATGCACTCAATTAAAGCAATTATGGCTGCTACATTGGGGAACTTGTACATCCCATCAGTTAAGATTGATGACTAATCAAAAAATTTAATGTGAGGATATTTTATTTAGTAAGGGGTCGATTACAATGGGCAAAAGAATTGTAGTTGCTCTTGGGGGAAATGCCATCGTTACCAAGACAGGAACAGCCGATTCACAAATTCAGTCAATCAAAGGGACGATGAAGACACTAGCTCAATTTATTGCGGCGGGTGATGAATTGGTAATTACTCATGGTAACGGTCCTCAAGTTGGAAATTTACTGCTGCAAGAGATCAATGGAAGTACGGAAAAGAATCCCGCAATGCCACTTGATACGTTAGTTGCAATGACCCAGGGAAGTATTGGTTATTGGATGCAAAAAAGCTTAGACGAAGTTGTTCAAGATCAAAAATTGAACAAATCAATCGCAACGGTAGTTACACAGGTTGAAGTCAATGGGGATGATCAAGCTTTTGAAAATCCAAGTAAACCAATTGGACCATTTTATTCGAAAGAAGAGGCCGCTGAACAAATGGCGCTCCATCCAGACTATGTTTTCAAAGAAGACGCTGGACGCGGATACCGCCGGGTTGTTCCATCACCGAAACCGTTAAAGATCGTTGAAGCGCCAGTAATTGAAAACCTATTGGCAAATGGAATTGTTCCAGTTGCTGCTGGCGGCGGCGGTGTTCCGGTTGTCCGAAATGAAAATGGTGACCTTCATGGGGTCGAAGCAGTAATTGATAAAGACTTCAGTGCTGCTAAGTTAGCCGAAAATGTAAATGCAGATGAATTGATAATTTTGACAGCCGTTGATCATGTATTTGTAAATTACAATCAACCGGATCAAAAAGCACTAACCAATGTTACCGTTGACGAATTAAAGCAATACATTGATGAAGGACAATTCGCAGCAGGAAGTATGCTTCCAAAAGTTCGCGCAGTGATTGATTTTGTAGAAAATACAGGTAAAAAGGCAGTAATTACTTCGCTGAAAAATGTAGATAAATTGATTGCTGGCGGAACAGGAACAGTTATTACTAAATAATAAATAAAATCGTCAGCTTACCAGCTGGCGATTTATTTTTAGGAGATGAGGATATTATGGATAATGAAAAAAAGAACGGGATTAATGCATTTGGACTTGCAGCCTTGATCGTTAGTTCAGCAATTGGGACAGGAATCTTCGGGTTACCATCTCAATTGGCACAGGTTGCAGCTCCTGGACCAGCATTACTAGCTTGGCTAGTTTGTGGAATTGGTGTTTTAGCACTGGTATTATCATTAAATAACCTTGCTAAAAAACGCCCGGATATTGATTCAGGGTTATTCGGATATGCAAAGGCAGCATGTGGTCCATTAGGAGAATTCATGAGTGGCTGGACATACTGGATCTCCGCTTGGATTGGGAATTTGGCATTTGCAACTTTCTTAATGTCAGCCATCGGAAATTTTATTGGAATTTTTAAAGGCGGGCAAAATATTGCTTCCATTATTGCCGCAATCATCTTTTTATGGGTTTTGACGTTCTTCGTTAATAATGGGGTTGAAAGTGCCAACTTTGTAAATACGATCGTAACGATCTGCAAGGTTATTCCATTATTTGTATTTATCATATTAGTTGCGATGAGTTTTAAACTTGGAGTCTTTACCGCTCACTTTTGGACTAACTTCGCTTCAAATGTGAAGGCAACGGGCATAAATGGTTCCGTATACGGTCAAATTAAAAACAGTATGATGTCGATCATGTGGGTCTTCATTGGAATTGAAGGCGCATCAGTTCTTTCAAGCCGGGCAAAGTCACAAAAGGCTGCAAGCCAAGCAACGATTATTGGATTTATTTCATTAGTTGTAATTTACGTCTTCTCAACGATTCTTCCATATGGGGTAATGAGTCAGGCAGCAATTGCGAAAGCCGCTCAACCCGCAATGGGAAGCATCTTGGAAGTCGCTGTTGGAAAATGGGCAGCAATTATTATTAACTTAGGAGTTATTATTTCAACTATTGGTTCATGGTTATCATGGACAATGCTTCCAGCAGAAACAACCCGGTTAATGGCAAAAGACAAAACTTTGCCTGCTTCATGGGGTAAATTGAACAAGAAGAAAGCACCGCAATTCTCATTGATCATTACGGCTGTTTTACAAACATTGTTCTTATTCTCAATGTTATTTACAACATCAGCATATAACTTCGCTTCAACTCTTGCCGCAGCAGCAATCTTGGTTTCATACATGTTGGTTGGTGTTTACCAAATTAAGTACTCATTCCAACACAAAGAATGGTGGCAATTCTTTGTTGGCTTGATCTGCGCAGGATTTGAAATTATGGCGGCTGTATTATCTGGATGGCAAGACTTATTGCTCTTGACAATTTCATTCTTACCAGGATTTGTTTTGTATTACATGGCCTCAAAGGAAGACAAACATCAAATCACATCACGTGAAAAGATCGTAATGGCGGTTGTTTGTGCCTTAGCTGTACTTGCAATTATCTTCCTGTTTACGGGTAAGATTTCGATTAATGGATAAATAAAGATATAAAAACAGACCACAAATTTTTGTGGCCTGTTTTTGTCTATCCAATTGAAAAATCATTGCGTTTCATTTTGCTTTTAACGATTGCCCATGCGATCAATTCAATAATAAACGTAATCAATTCAATAACGGTCAGGCTTAACCATACACCTTGAATTCCAGCAAGTTTTGCTGACAAGGCGACGATAATTAACGGGAAAATGTATCCCCGAAGAATGACCATTGCAATCGAGATGTGCGAATTGTTGATGGCTGAAAAGAAAATATTAAAGACAACGTTTAAACTTGAAAAAAGAAGACTGATCAGTAACAATTTCATTCCGGAGTTCGCAAGACTGATGACTTTGAAATTCGATACAGCATTGAAGAAGTCAATAATCAGGTGGCTATTGAAACATACAAACGCTAAGCAAATAATTCCAAGCAATTCAGCAATTGCCAATCCAAAATGCAGGCTGTGTTTAATCGTTTTGAAATTCCGATGCGCATATTCTTGGCTGACGATCGGTTGGATTCCTTGAGCAACTCCCGTAAATAAAGCTAATGCAACCAAAAGAACGTTGGCTGCGATTCCGTAAGCCGCAACGGCATTATTACCACTGACTTTGAGAAATACCCAGTTGTAAATAAAAATTCCAAAGCCAGTACTCATTTCTGTTAAAAATGATGGTAGCCCAATTGAAAATGTTTGGCGGAGATCACTTAAAATGAATGGATGGCTTACGAGTTTCAAGTGATTTTCCTTTTTTCTAAAATGAGTCAGGATAATCAAGATACTGATGATTGGAGAAAAGCTGGTTGCTAATCCGGCGCCAATCATTCCCATATTTAGTTGTAAAATGAAAAACCAATCAAGAAAGATATTAGCAAGACTTGAAATCGTCATTGCAAACATCGCGGTTTTTGTTCCGTGGTCATTACGAATAAATCCGAGCAAAAGATTATTAAAAATAAATCCAGGACCAAACAGGAGGACGGTTCGAACGTACTGGAAGGTCATTTTGAAAGTGGTCGAATCAGCTCCAAGTAAATGTGAAATTTGCGGAGCCCATAAAATTCCGAGTAAAGTAAAGATAAGTCCAATGATCAGCCCCACGATAACCGTTTGCGTGTATGTTTTCGCTGAGCGTTTGCGGTCCTGAATTTGATAGATCGTAAACAACGTTCCGCCGCCCATTCCGAGAAGAAAGCCAAGCCCATCCATCACATTAAATAGCGGCATTGAAAGATTCATTACGGCAACGCCTAAAACGCCCATTTTTTGAGCAACAAAAAAGCTATCAGCAAGCACGTAGATAGAAGCGCCAACAGTACTTAAAATGCTGCGAAAAACATATTGCGATAACTGGTGGTTAAGGGATGTGTTAGAAGTTTCTGACATTGAACTGGTCCTTTCTAAGTAATTCTTAGTTTCAGTTTATCATAGAGCTTAATGAAAGATAATTAATATCTAAAGCGCTAAAATAAAAATGAAGGAGGGATTGTGATGCGTTCAATGAAAGTTGTTTCGACGAAAAGCAATGATGGTTATGAGGTTACCAATGATACGGGCGAACTTGTTTTTAAATGCGATGAACCGGCCAAAGTCGGCGGAAGTGGCGAATATCCGCGCCCAACTGATTACTTTTTTGGCGCTCTTGGTTCATGCTTAAATATTACAGCACGTTCATTGGCTAAACGAAAAGGAATCAAGATTAATAAGTTAGTAGTAACGGTTACAGGAAATGTTGAGACCCATGGGATTGTTGATCCCCGAATCAAAGATCAGATTTCAGACATTCAAATTAAGTTTGAGATGGAATCTGACTTGCCGCGAACAGAGGAGGAGCGTTTTTTCCAAGAATGCGTAACGGCATGTCCGGTTCATGCTACGGTTGAAGATCAAACCAAGGTCACGTGGAGCTACTAAGCAAAATTTTTGAATAACTTTTAAAATCTTACTATGATACAAATAGTGGTTAATTAATAAAGTCCTTATCCTTTAAGCAACAAGAAACGTGAAGTTTTGTGAAGAGGACGAGGATTTTTTATTATAAGAAAAGCTGCGATCAAAGTCGCAGCTTTCAGGTACCTTTAACGGTTAATTATTTTCCTTTTTTAAAACTTTATCGCGGAGTTTTTTACCTTCCTTAGTTAAAATAACGGATGCAGCAAGAAAGTTCGCATTCGGAATTTCTTTAACTAATCCTTTCGTTACTAATGAGAAATAATTTTTTCCATCAGCCATGAAGACTTCATCTTCAATTTTGCTTTTGGCAACCTCCATAAAAATTTCTTGTTCTTGGGGTGTGAGTTCGTCAAATTCCATAACAAATACTCCTCTCCATATACCAAATTTTTTTAAGGATTCCTCCTCAACTTTCATGATAGCATTTTCAGGTTAATTTACCAATTAGGAACCATTTAAATCAAAGAACTTTTACTAAAAAGCTGATAATGGCAATGTTTATTTGCACTTTGATTGGTACCTACCAAAATTTAAATTGGTTATTGAAATCGGTTATAGAATCAGATATATTATAACTACAGGGTAAAGCGCTTCACTCTGAGTCAATTAAATTGGAGTGATATTTTATGAATAAAGTAACCGTTATTGGAAGCATCAATCTTGACTGGACAATTCGGGTTGCAAGGATGGCAAAGCCAGGGGAAACCTTGCATACGAAAGAAATTTTTACAGCCGGTGGCGGAAAAGGTGCCAACCAGGCGATTGCTGCGCAACGTTTGGGGGCTGACACTTCCTTCATTGGTGCTGTGGGAGAAGACAGGGAAGTAAGTCAAACAATGCTGGAGCTTTTACATGAAGATGGAATCAACTGCCAGGGGATCGCAACGTTATCCAATCATAAAACAGGTCAAGCATTCGTGATCGTTGATGATGATAGTGAAAACTTAATCTATGTTCATGGCGGCGCCAATATGGCATTTAAACCGGAACACGTTGATCAGAATCGCGACTTGATCATTCAAAGAGACTTCGTAGTTGCTCAATTCGAAACTCCAATCGATTGTACAACGGAAGCATTTAAAATCGCGCGTCAAAACGGCGTTGTAACGATTTTAAATCCCGCACCGGCAATTGATCAAATTCCAAAAGAATTACTTAAAGTAACCGATATGATCGTTCCAAATGAAACGGAAACCGAAGTGATTACCGGAATTAAAATTACGGATCAGGTTTCAATGGTCAACGCAGCTGAAAAATTCCATGCTTTAGGAATTAAAGCCGTTTTGATCACGCTTGGAAGTCAAGGAACTTTTTATAGTTATGCTGGAAAGACCGCAATCATTCCAGCGTTAAAGGTCAACGCAGTTGATACGACGGCTGCCGGCGATACCTTTATTGGAGCATTAAGCAGCGTTTTGAATAAAGATTTCAGTAATTTAGAAGATGCGATCAAGTTCAGTAATAAAGCATCATCAATTACGGTTCAACGCTTTGGCGCACAGCCTTCAATTCCATACTTGAAGGAAATGGAAGCCTAAATCATTTTGGGGAGGAATCAATCATGAAAAAAACAAAGGTCATTAATTCAGATATGTCACGGGTAATTGCCCAAATGGGACACTTTGATAAATTAGCAATCGGCGATGCAGGAATGCCGGTTCCAGCGGGCACTGAAAAAATCGATTTGGCAGTTACAAAAGGAATTCCAAGTTTTATGGATGTTTTAAATAACGTTTTAGAAGAACTTGAAGTTCAGCGGATCTTTCTTGCAGAAGAAATCAAAACACAAAATCCGACAATGTTGGAAAACATTAAGAAACGGCTGCCGGATACACCGATCGTTTTCATTCCGCACGATGAAATGAAGAAGGACTTAAGTGATTGTAAAGCGTTTATTCGGACCGGTGAAATGACACCATACTCAAATATTATGCTTGAAAGCGGCGTTGTCTTTTAAAAAGAAGGGGTAGTTTATATGAATATGGTTGCGATTTTAATTGGACTCGGACCGCTGATCGGTTGGGGAATTTATCCAACGATTGCATCGAAATTTGGCGGGAAACCTGTTAACCAAATTTTAGGATCAACCCTGGGGACGTTGATTTTTGCGATTGTTTACAACCAGATCGAACATTTAGGATTTCCGCATGGAATGGATCTATTACTGGCGATTCTTTCAGGAGTCGGTTGGGCATGTGCGCAGATTGTGACGTTTTATTCATTTACATTAATTGGATCGTCACGGGCAATGCCGGTCACAACCGCTTTCCAATTGTTAGGAGCCTCATTATGGGGCGTCGTTGCGCTGGGTGATTGGCCGACCGGAATGGATAAGTTGGTTGGGTTTATTGCCTTGGTGTTGATCATTCTCGGCGCGTGGATGACGGTTTGGTCAGAAAAGAAAACAACAGAAGGTCAAGGAGCGTTGAAAAAAGCAGTCATTGTTTTGCTGTTTGGTGAAATTGGATACTGGGCATATTCAGCAGCTCCACAAGCAGCCCATATTAATGGAATGCATGCTTTCTTACCGCAAGCAATCGGAATGGTAATTGTTGGAATTGTTTATGGTGTAATTGCGACGGTTAAAAACAAAGAACAATCACCGTTTACAGAAAAGGTAACTTACAAACAAATCATTTCCGGCTTCTTCTTTGCATTTGCAGCTTTGACTTACTTGATTTCCGCTCAGCCAAATATGAATGGCTTGGCAACTGGCTTTATCTTGTCACAAACATCAGTTGTCCTAGCAACGTTGACGGGGATCTGGTTCTTAGGTCAAAAGAAAACGCATAAGGAAATGCTGGTTACGATCTTAGGTTTGGTAATTATTATCGGAGCCGCAGCAATTACGGTAATTGTTTAAGATGATTTGACAGGGGTGAAATAAAATGAAAATTGCACCTTCAATTTTAAGTGCAGATATTTCCAACTTAGGAAGAGATGTGAAGCGTGTTGAGCAGGCTGGTGCGGATTATCTGCATATTGATGTGATGGATGGTAGCTTTGTACCGAATCTTTCATTTGGAGCAAATGTTGTCCGGCAATTACGCAGTCAATCAGATTTAACTTTTGATGTTCACTTAATGGTTGAACATCCTGAAAAATGGATCAGTGAATTTGCCGCTGCCGGAGCAGATATTATCGGCGTTCACTACGAAGCTACGCCGCACATCCATCGGGCATTAAGGATGATCCATGAAGCGGGAAAAAAGGCTGAACTGGTAATTTGTCCGGGAACATCAGTTGCGATGATCACTGATTTACTTTCAGATGTTGATCAGGTTTTAGTGATGACCGTTGATCCAGGATTTGGCGGTCAACATTTTTTACCGTCAATGACGCATAAAATCAAACAGCTTGCAGAAATTAAAGCTCAACGAGGATTCGCCTTTGAAATTGAAGTCGATGGCGGAATCAATGATCAGACAATCGAACAATGTAAACAAGCAGGAGCGACGATTGCCGTTGCAGGATCGTTTGTTTATAATCACGAAACACCTGCAATTCAAATTCAAAAATTAAAAGCAGTTTAAAAATCTTAATTGAAGGGGAACAGCAACATGACAAATACAAAATATGATACAACCGAATACTTAAAAAGTGTTGATGCCTATTGGCGTGCAGCAACTTACCTTTCAGTTGGCCAATTATTCTTAATGGATAATCCATTGTTACGTCGAGAATTAAAGACAACGGACGTTAAACCAAAACCGATTGGCCACTGGGGAACGATTGCGCCGCAAAACTTTATTTATGCGCACTTGAACCGGGTAATTCAAAAGTATGATTTGAACATGTTTTATATTGAAGGCTCCGGTCACGGTGGCCAAGTCATGGTTTCAAATTCATATTTGGATGGCAGTTACTCAGATATTTATCCGCGGATCACGCAGGATGAACAAGGAATGCAGCGGCTGTTCAAGCAATTTTCATTTCCAGGCGGGGTGGCTTCCCATGCCGCTCCGGAAACTCCCGGGTCAATTCATGAAGGCGGCGAATTAGGATATTCAATTTCGCACGGAACCGGGGCAATTTTGGATAATCCAGATGTCATTGCGGCCGTTGAAATTGGCGATGGTGAAGCTGAAACTGGTCCGTTGGCAGCTTCATGGTTCTCGGATAAATTTATTAATCCGATCCATGATGGTGCGGTATTACCGATTCTTCAAATCAACGGATTCAAGATTTCAAACCCAACGGTCTTATCGCGGATGAGTGATGAAGATCTAACGAAATACTTTGAAGGTATGGGCTGGGAACCGCATATTGTCAATGTACATGGCAAGGAACCGATGGAGGCCCACAAGATCATGGCCGCTGCCATGGATGATTGTATTGAAAAGATTAAAGCCATCCAAAAGAATGCGCGTGAAAATCATGATGATTCATTACCAGTATGGCCAATGATCATTTTGCGGGCACCCAAGGGCTGGACAGGTCCGAAGAAGGATCTTGACGGTAATCCAATTGAAAATTCATTCCGGGCTCACCAAGTTCCAATTCCGGTCAGCCAAGATCAAATGGAGCATAAAGATTTATTGATCAACTGGATGGAATCATATAAACCTGAAGAATTGTTTGATGAAGATGGTTATCCAACCGAAATCGTGCGGCAAAACATCCCTGACGAACACCACCGGATGTCAACGAATCCAATCACAAATGGCGGCATTCATCCGAAGATCTTGAATTTGCCAGATTACCGTGATTTTGCGTTGGATGTTGAAAAACAAGGGCGCGGCCAATTTAAGGCTGAAGACATGGTTACCTGGGGCAAATATTTAGCCGAAGTTGAAAAGTTGAATCCAACTAATTTCCGGGCATTTGGACCAGATGAAACAAAATCAAACAAATTGTTCCAAATGCTTGATGATGGCAAGCGGCAATGGATGGAAGAAATTCACGAACCAAATGATGAAAATATGGCGCATGCAGGCCGCAATATTGACTCGCAGCTTTCAGAACACCAATGCGAAGGGTGGCTTGAAGGATATGTTTTAACTGGCCGACACGGAATGTTTGCTTCATATGAAGCATTTACCCGGGTTATTGATTCGATGCTGACCCAACACTTTAAGTGGATCCGGAAAGCTGACGAACTTGACTGGCATCATGATTATCCGTCATTGAATATCGTGAATGCTTCAAATTCATTCCAGCAAGATCATAATGGATATACCCACCAAGATCCCGGAATGTTGACGCATATGGCCGAAAAGAAGGGCAAGTACGTTCGTGAATACACCCCATGTGATACGAACACGTTACTTGCCGTTGGCGACAAAGCATTTACGGAACGGAACGTCATCAATTTGATGGTAACTTCAAAGCATCCACGATTCCAATGGTTTACGGCCGATGAAGCCCGTGAATTAGTCACGAACGGGTTGAAGTACGTTGACTGGGCATCGACCGACCAAAATGCCGAACCGGATGTGGTAATTGCCAGTGCTGGGACCGAACCGACAACGGAAGCCATGGCGGCTGTAAGTATTTTGCATGAAGCATTTCCTGAATTGAAGATTCGGACGATCAACGTGGTCGATATTTTGCGGTTACGTTCACCGGAAATCGATCCTCGGGGATTATCAGATGAAGAATTTGATGGCTACTTTACAAAAGACAAGCCCGTAATCTTTGCATTCCACGGCTTTGAAGATTTATTACAAAGCATGTTCTTCAACCGGCATAACCATAATTTACACGTACATGGATACCGTGAAGAAGGTGACATCACCACGCCATTTGATATGCGGGTCTTGAACCACCTTGACCGGTTCCATTTAGCAAAAGACGCAATTATGCATGTGCTAGGATACAAGGAAAAGGCAGCATCATTTGTTCAAAAGATGGATGACATGATCAACAAACATAACCAATACATTCGGGATAACGGTAAAGATATGCCGGAAGTTACGGAATGGCGTTGGAAGGATGTTAACGAAAAATAGATTTGGTAGTAAAAAGAAGGTGCGACAAAACAGTAAAAACGAGCGTGATGGAAGCAGAAAAACGAACGAATCGCGTCAGCATAGATTCGGAGGTTTTCGAATTAGCTTCGCGTCACCATTCAGCTCGTTTGTTTTGGAGCCCGATTATGCGGATATAGCAAAGAGGTTGCGACTTGTGTCACAACCTCCTTTTTTGTCACAAATTCACTTTTGTATCGTCCTATATCTTGATATAATAAAAGTTAGACATTATTGGACGAAAGTGGGGACGCACGAATGGATTTGGAAGAAATGAAAGAGCGTCAGCGGCATATTCGCAATTTTTCAATTGTTGCGCATATTGACCATGGGAAATCAACGCTTGCCGATCGAATCCTTGAAATGACCGATACGGTTTCAAAACGTGAAATGCAGGATCAGTTGCTTGATACAATGGATCTTGAACGCGAACGGGGAATTACGATTAAGTTGAATGCGGTTGAATTGCATTACAAGGCTAAAGACGGGGAAACGTATATTTTTCACCTGATCGACACCCCGGGGCACGTTGACTTTTCTTATGAAGTTTCACGGTCACTTGCCGCTTGTGAAGGAGCTGTGTTAGTTGTTGATGCGACGCAAGGGGTTGAAGCTCAAACATTAGCAAACGTTTACCTGGCACTTGATGACGACCTGGAAATTTTACCGGTCATTAATAAGATCGATTTGCCATCAGCTCAGCCTGACAAGGTTAAGGAAGAAATTGAAAATGATATTGGGTTAGATGCTTCGGACGCTGATTTGATTTCTGCAAAAACAGGGCTTGGTGTTGATCAGGTTCTTGAAGACATCGTCAACAAGTTCCCGGCACCAGATGGCGACCTTGAAAAGCCATTGAAGGCGTTGATTTTTGACTCGGTTTACGATGATTATCGTGGCGTTGTTTTAAGTGTCCGTGTCAAGGAAGGAACCGTTAAGCCGGGAGATAAGATCTTACTGATGAACAGCGGTGCGAAGTATGAAGTTACTGAAGTGGGGGTAAACTCCCCGAAACCATTGAAGCGTGACATGTTGATTGCCGGCGATGTTGGTTACATTACTGCTTCGATCAAAGATATTCAAGATACGCGTGTTGGGGATACGGTTACCAATGCCGATGACCCAACGGATGAACCGCTTGCTGGTTACCGTGAAATGAGTCCGATGGTTTATTCTGGGCTTTATCCAACCGATAATGCTAAATATAATGATTTGCGCGAAGCACTTGAAAAGTTAAAACTCAATGATGCGGCCCTTGAATTTGAACCTGAAACATCGCAAGCTCTTGGATTCGGTTTCCGGTGCGGTTTCTTGGGATTGCTTCACATGGACGTTATTCAAGAACGGCTTGAACGCGAGTTTAACCTGGAGCTGATCACAACGGCGCCATCTGTAACTTATGATGTTGAATTGACTGATGGCAGTCACGTTGCCGTTACGAACCCGGCTGAAATGCCTGAAACGACAATGATTAAGCAAATCAACGAACCGTATGTCCGGGCTGAAATCATGGTTCCGAATGATTATGTCGGGGCAGTAATGGAACTTTGTCAACGCAAACGGGGGCAATTTGTTACCATGGAATATCTTGATGACAACCGGGTAAATGTCATTTACCAAATGCCGCTTGCGGAAATCATTTTTGATTTCTTTGACAAGTTGAAATCAAGTACACGCGGCTACGCTTCGCTTGATTACGAATTGGATGGAACCCAACCAAGTGAATTGGCAAAAATCGATATCCTGTTGAATGGGGACAAGGTTGATGCCTTGAGTTTCATTTCTCACAAGGAATTTGCTGAAAAACGGGCCCGTTCGATCGTTGAGAAGCTGAAGAAGATTATTCCGCGGCAAAACTTCGAAATTCCGATTCAAGCCGCAATTGGGGCCAAGATTATTGCGCGGACCAATATTAAGGCTTACCGGAAAGATGTCACTGCTCGGATCCATACTGGGGATCCCGACCGGCGGGCAAAATTGCTTGATAAGCAGAAACGCGGGAAGAAGCGGATGAAGGCTTTAGGAAAGGTTGAAGTGCCGCAACAAGCCTTTATGGCGGTTTTAAAGACGGATGATGAAAGCGATGCAAAATAATCAAATTCGAAATGCCCAAATGGGAATGATCGTTGCGGTTGTAATCCAAATTATTTTATGCATTCTAAATATTAAATTATTTGGAATCGTTACAGCACTGCTTGTGATCTATGCAATTTACGGGTTAGTTAAAATTAAAACGAATCCGGAATACTGGATTAAGTTGCAACGGCTAACAACGGTTGTGATTATTCTTGAATTCCTTTTTGGATTTTCAGTGGAATATTTATTTAAAAATGTGATTTAACAAAAAAGAAGGTGTGACAAAACATCAAAAAACGAGCGTGGTGGAAGCAGAAAAACGAAAAATCGCGCAGCTTAGATTCGGAGGTTTTCGAATTAGCTTCGCGTCACCACATAGCTCGTTTGTTTTGGAACCCGATTTTATACGGATATAACAACGAGGTTGCGACTTATGTCACAACCTCGTTGTTCTTTTCCTATTTTTGTTCTGGCAAGCTTTCAATGATCAACGTTGCAGTTTCTTCAATTGATTTATGAGCAACGTTGATTACAAGGCACCCTAATTTACGATAAAGTTCGTTGGCAGCACTCAGTTCGCTTTCGATGTTTCCAAGGTCTGAGTATTGGGTATTCGGATCAAGCCCGTAAGCAATCATCCGTTGTTTGCGAATATCATTTAAAATTTCAGGATCATTCGTTAACCCAAAGATCTTATTTTTATCGACCTTGAAAAGTTCATCTGGAATCTTAGTGTGCGGAACTAACGGTAAGTTGGCAACCTTATAACCTAAGTTGGCAAGGTAAAGCGAAAGCGGTGTCTTGGAAGTTCGCGAAACACCTAGAAGCACGATGTCCGCTTTCGTAAAGCCCGATGGATCTTTACCGTCATCGTAATTTACAGCAAATTCGATTGCTTCAATTCTCTTGAAGTAATCTTTATCCGTTTCGTGGTTGATTCCCGGCTTGCGAAGCGGTTTTTCATTCGTTTGCTTTTCAAGTTCGGTTAGTAAATCGCCCACCGCATCATAGTGATTTAAGTTATTTGCCGTGCAAAATTCGTTTGTATGCTCGGTTAAGTCTTTCGTAATGAACGTATGAATGATGAATGCATGATCACGGTTAGCAGAATTTAAGATTCCTTGTAAGATCGAGACGGTTGTGATAAATGGGAAACGTTTGATTTCAAACTTGGTTTTGGGAAATTGAACAGTGACCGCCTGCGCAAGGCTGAGCGCCGTTGCCCCAATTGAATCTGATACGACGTAAATTTTAACATTTGACTCCATGAAAATCCTCCTTGTATAAAAGCGCTTTATTTACTTATATTATAATGTTTATTCGCATTATTTGTCTAGATTTAAAGTAATTAATATGGAAGTTTTTAAAAAGTGTTATGCTTGGTGAAATGATATAATCTAAATAAGATTTACATAGAGAGGATTTATTTTATGGGAGTTCAATTTGTCTTGGGTAAGGCATCGATGGATCATGAAGCGGTAATGCACCAGCAACTTTCAGCTTGGCTGCAAGCAGATCCGGATGCGCAATTCTTTTATTTAGTTCCAGAACATATCAAATTCGAATCAGAAGTTAACGTCCTTAATTATTTGCGAAAGGAAAAACAAACGCAATTTTTCGCCAGTGCAAACGTGCAGGTTTTATCATTCACCCGGTTTGCATGGTTCTTTTTGCGCAATTCAGCGGTCTTAAACCGCCAAAATTTAAGTCAAACAGGCTTAGCAATGTTGGTCACGCACCTAGTGAATAAGATTCAAAAACAAGATTTAACGATTTTTAGCAGTGAACAAAATCAGGCGGGATTTGCTGCCAAATTAGCTGACCAACTGGTTGAATTTCGGTTAAGCGGATTTGAACCGGAAGATTTACTTGAAATGCAAAAGGCTGCTGTGAAGCAGCACCAATCAAATTTGGCAGACAAATTAGGTGATTTAGCGGTTATTTATCAGGAATTTTTAAACGCGAAAGTCAATGGACAGTTGCTGCTTGACCAATTTCTTGATCCGGCTAAATTAATGGATCTCTTATTTGAGGAATTGCAACGGCTTGATTTAAGTCATCAATATTTTTTGATCAGTGGCTTTGACCAGTTTAATGCCCGTGAAATCAAAATTTTAAAGCATTTAATGCAAAATGCGCATGATGTGATGATCAGTTTGCCGTTAGATGATCTGGCATCCAAAAAGTTGCCACGCCCAAATGAGCTTTTTTACCGTCCGGCCAAACTTTATCAGCAGTTACGGCATTTAGTTCCGGCAAAGAATATCAAAGTGCGGTGGGCATTAACTCCCCGGGTAAACTCAAGTTTGCAAAAGCTTGAAGACGATTGGATCGCCAGTCATCGAATCGGCGCCCAACCAAACGTTGAACTTTCCAAAGATGAAAAACAGCAAATTTCAATTACCCAGACAGTTGACCGAATTAGTGAAGTCAAATGGGTCGCTGGCAAAATTCGGCGAATGGTCGCTGAAAGCCAGCAAACGGATCACCCATATGAATACCACGACTTTTTGGTTTTGACCCCCGACACATCGAAATATCAAAACCTGATCGAACCGGTTTTTGAACAGTTTCAAATTCCACTATTTACGGATCTGACCCAGACGATGGCCTCGCATCCGTTAGTTGAATTCATCCTTGCATTATTTGATGTTCAACAACATGGGTTTAATTACCAGGCGATCATGCGGTTCTTGAAGACGGAACTGTTTATTCCGAAGCAAATTATTAAGGGGCGGACCTTAGAATTAATGCGGAAACGCGAGCAACAATGGCTGCAAGATCATCCGAATAGTAAGCCGATGATTCCAACCGATACCGAAGAAGTTGAACTTCGAAGAGCGGCAACGTACCGGAATACGCTTGATGTGGTTGAAAACTATCTGTTGGCGCATGGAATTCAAACCAAGAGTGCTTGGCAAAAAGAATGGATCGTGCAAGAATTGCCACGGAATGAAAAAGAAACAACGGAAGAATTGCTTGAACGCGAACGGCAACTGACGATCAACCGGAATGCTAATTTGTTGCGGGAACAGGTTTTAGAGTTATTTGAAAGTTATCAGCAAGCCTTGAAGAACGTCAAAACTGGCCGGGACTTTGCGGTTGTTCTGTATCAAACGCTTGAAAAGGCGGAAGTTGCCGAAACATTGCGGCAATGGCAACAAGGTGCTCAGCAGATTCTGAGCGAAAACCACCAGGCAACGGATGCAACGCTGCATGGCAATGCGGTTGATCCTACCCGACCGGAACAGGTTTGGAACGTTTTTTGCCAGTTAATGGATGAATACGTTTTGGCGCTTGGTGATGAACCATTTGATCGTGAACTGTTTATTAATATCTTCCAAAGCGGGTTTGAAACCGCATCATATAAGCGGGTTCCATCAACGCTTGATCAGGTGATTTTTTCACAAAGCGGCAATGCTCAAATGCAAAATCGGAAAATCGCGTTTATGATTGGAGCGACTGATGATGTAATGCCGGCGAAAGTTGAAGATCAAAAATTGCTTTCAGAAGATGATCGGAATGTTTTAAATGACATTTGGGACTCTCCGGCAGATGATGACAAGTTTTTGCCAGAAACATGCGAAATGCGGATGGCAGAAGAACCATTTACGAATTACATTGCATTCATGAGCCCAAGCGAACAGTTGCATTTTTCATATCCGATCAACGATTCTGACGGGGCAGAACTAAAATTATCAGGTTACGTTGAAAAGATTAAGGACGATCTCAATATTCCGATTAACAAGTTGGGATTGATCGCGCCCAATTACGGCCCGGAAATTATTCAGTATATCGGGACCCCGATGACGACGATTAATGAATTGTTACGACTGAGTCGGGATTTGCAACGGCAAAAGGAACAGTTATCACCGGAATGGTCGACAATTTATAATTACGTCAAGCAGCAGGATCCGCAACGTGTATTGCGAATCTTTAACAGTTTGAATTATTCAAATGATGTTTTACCAGGAACGCCAGTTGATGAAAACGGGCATAAAAAGCTTGATGAATCCTTGGTTAAGGAACTTTACGGCAATGAGATCTTTGGTTCGATTTCCCGGCTTGAAACCTACTTTAAGAATCCATACGAATATTTCTTGAAGTACGGGTTAGCGTTGAAGCCGCGGACGATTTTTGAACCAACGAGTGCCAATGTCGGCGATTTCTTCCATGATGTCATGGCAGCTCTGATCGATCATTTGCAACAGGATGGGGCAACCTTATCAACGTTGAAGTCTGATGATTTTGATCAATTGCTTGGTCAAGTATTGGGTGAGATCAGTGCGCTTGATGAATTCGATGTCTTTAAGCAAACTGCGCGGAACCGTTATTTACAACGGCGATTAGTTCAATCGACCCGGAAAGTTTCGCAGGCAATTTACCGGCAACACCGGAAACGGAAAGTCTTTTCACTGAAGACGGAAGCAACGTTTGGATTTGGTAGTGATGCGGTCTTGGCCGGTAAACGATTTAAGGCGATTGATGTTCAACGAACCCCAATTCCGCAAATGAACTTGCAGGGACGGCTTGATCGTATCGACGTGATCGAAGACCTAAAGCACCATCTTTACTATAACGTTGCGGATTATAAGTCAGGCAGCATTAATGCGAAGTTGGATAAATTCCTTGTTAAATCGTTCAGCGGAATTTCATTGCAATTATTAACTTACCTCGCTGTTTTACGGGATAATCAGTCGCAATTATTGCAAATGCTCCAGCAAAATAAAGCGGTTCAATCGCAGATCACGGATGCTGATCAGCATGAAATTTCACTGGGAAGCGCAGTTTACTTCCATTTGGGAACGCCGCAGGAAAAACAAACAAATTATCAAAAGGTCATGTCAGCGAAACAAGCCATCAGTCATGCCGATTCGAAGTTTGTTTATGATGGGATTTTTCGAAGCGGAAAGGAAGATCCGGAAGATTACGTGAAGGCTTTAGGAACGATTTATGAAAATCAGGACGTTGAATTAAATCTTGATAACTATAAACTCGGTCTGCTTAAAAGCGGTAAATTGAGCAAGGCAAGCCAAAAGAAAATGTATGATTTGGATCACTTTAATGCATTGCTTGACTTGGATTTATATAAGATCAGTCAGGCAACCAACGATATTTTCAGTGGGGTCATTGACCTTGCGCCATATAAGCTTGCAAATTCAACGGGACTGGATTTTTCTGATTACTTGCCGATCATGACATTTGATCCGATGATTGGAAATCAGTACCGTGATCTTAATGATCTAACCCACATTTCTGCGGATGAATTATGGCAACAGATCGAAGCGGAAAGTGAATTGTGGCAGTCAATCAAGAAACAGGTTGAGGAGGATTAAAATGGCGGAATTTAAAGATTATGCAACCCCGAATCAAATTAAAGCAGTTGAACACCGCGGGCATGACATTTTAGTATCTGCCTCGGCTGGTTCAGGGAAAACAAAGGTTTTGGTCGAACGGATCAAGGATGAGATCCTAAATGAAAATGCGAATATTTCGCGGATGCTGATCATGACCTTTACGAATGCGGCAGCTAAGGAAATGAAAGACCGGCTGACGAAAATCTTAAATACAGAATTGCAAAAACAGATTCAAAATCATGGAACGCCGCAATTAATTAGTCACTTGCAAAGGCAATTAACAGCGGTTAACGTTGCTGATATTAGTACAATTGACTCATTTTGTTTACGGTTTTTGAAAAAATATTACTATGCAATTGACCTTGATCCGAATTTCCGGGTGCTGGCGGATGAATCAGAACGGAATGTATTACGCGAAGATGTTTGGCAAGAAGTTCGCGAAAATTTTTATCAAGCATATGAGGATTTGAATCAGAAATCGTCATTAATGGATGACCAACAAGAATTGCTTGAAAAGTATAATGACTTTTTACAAGTCTTTGTTCAGGATCGCCGGGATGACGATTTAACAGATGTCGTGTACCGATTAAATGATTTTGCCAGTGCAAATGAAAATCCAGATCAGTGGCTGGCTGCCGCACCACAAAATTATGAATTTACGGAAGAAACGTTTACCCAGACACCGGTTTGGAAGCAAATTTTGAAAGATGATGTGGTCAATAAGCTTCAAACGATTGCGGATAACCTACAACGTTACCGGAAAGCCTTTCAAACGATCCAGGTTCCGGCAATGCAAGAATTTTATAACATGAAAGAAAAACCGTTGAAAAAGTTGACGGCTAAAACGGATGAAGATTTGGCCTCGATCGATCAAATTTTGGGACAGATTCAGAGCATGCTTGAGCAAATCGAACATGAAGCACTTTCATGGGATGATTTACGCAAGCAAGTTAAACAATTGGAATTTAAGGCCAAAATGTATGCCAAAAACCGCGATTTTGCAGCAGATGACGATGATTTATTGAATCAAATCGATGCAATTAAGCAATTCAAGGATGCTGCTAATCAAGGCGTTAAAGGATTATTGAACGCCGAGCTGTTCTATTCAGATTCACAGTTAAAGGAAATTTTAAAACGCGCCCAAGGAGTCGTTGAATTAGTGGTCGATCTTGTTCAAAAATTTCGGCAACGGTATTTACAAGTTAAGTTGCAGCGCCATGCTTTAGAATTCAGTGATTTGGAATACTTAACGCTTAAGATTTTGCGTGGCAATGATGATGTTCAGCAAAAGATTCGTGAAGAATTACAGCAGCATTATACGGAAATCATGCTTGATGAATACCAAGATACAAATGGTGTTCAGGAAGCAATCGTTCAAGCAATCGCCAACCATAATTTGTTTATGGTAGGAGATGTTAAGCAGTCAATTTACCGGTTCCGGCAAGCTGATCCAAGTTTATTTATGCATAAGTATCAAACTTTCAAAACTGAGGAAACGTCGAACGATTTTTCAAACGGTGAATTGATCGTTTTACAGGAAAATTTCCGGTCGATCAAAAACATCGCTGATCTGACGAACTTGATCTTTATGCAAATTATGGATCAAAATCTGGGCGAAATCGACTACGATCAACAAGCATTTTTGAAGGCGGAAAATCCGGCATACAAGAAGGAACAACTGGTTAACAATATTCCAGCAAAGGCATTGATTTATTTGCAAGATTCAAAGACTGAAAATGGTTCGGAAAACGCGCCCGCTTTTGAATTGGATAGCCAAACGCAAGCCCAATTCGTGATGATTGCGAATGAGATCAAGAAATTAATGGATAACCAGACCCAAATTTTTGATCGTGATCAGGATCAAATGCGGCCGTTGCAGTATTCTGATATTGCGATTTTATCGTCATCTCATCAGGATAGTTTATTGGTTAATGAAGAATTTAAGCGGCTGGGGATTCCAACGGATGTTGATGAAACTAATAATTACTTTAAGACGACCGAAATTCAAATTATGATTTCGTATTTGAAGACCATCGATAATCCGCATCAGGATATTCCCCTGGTTGCGGTTTTGCGTTCACCAATGTATCAGTTTGATGAAGATGAATTGGCATATTTGCGGATCAATCACCCGCATGGCGATTTTTACAGCACGATCACTGATTATTCAACTCAAATGAGCGATCATCCGGAAAAATTAAAGGCATGGGATGAAACCCGGCGGCAAGCCTTGAATACAAAGGTTCAACAATTTAATCAGGACTTATCAACGTTCCGGGTGCAAGCCAAACGAAGTGAAATTGCGGCATTGATTTGGAACATTTACACAACAACCGGATTTTTGGACTATGTTGGCGGCTTACCTGGCGGAGCCCAACGGCAAGCAAACCTGCATGCGTTGTACCAACGGGCAACGGCATATGAAAAGACAAGTTTTAAGGGCTTGTTCCAATTCATTCGGTTTGTTGAACGGATGGATCAGCAGCAACGCGATCTTCCAGAAATGAAGATGCAGGTCAATGAGGATACCGTTAAGTTTATGACGATCCATAAAAGTAAGGGATTGGAATACCCGGTTGTGTTTGTGACGGATTTAAGCAAACGGTTCAACATGCAGGATTTGAATCATAAGTATGTTTTGGATGATCAATTTGGAATTGGGTTAGATATCGTTGAATCTTCAAGGCAAACTTTAAAACGGGATCACGATGTTGAACTCAACGAAGATAACGCGATCGAGATTCAAGAAACAACCCCAATCAGCATTGCAATCAAGGAACGGATCAAACGTAAGGCTTTAGCCGAAGAAATGCGGAAACTTTACGTTGCATTGACCCGGGCTGAACAACGAATTTATCTGGTCGGAACGTATGCTGACATTGAGAAATGGGCAACGGCTTGGAGTCAACCTGAAAATGAAACCGTTCTTTTGCCGGAAAATCAACGGTTTAGTAAAGGAAACTTTATGGATTGGATCGGGATGGCGCTTGGACGGATGCCAAACCTCGCTGACCACACAACCTGGATTACGCTTGATGATCAGCAGCAAGTTACGTTGCAACGCGCAGCAGATCAATTTGCAGACTGGAAAAAGTACTTTAATGCCGAGCGGATACCACAAGCGATTCGTGAAAATGCATTGAACTTTGAAGTTGAACTGTGGAGCAAGGGGGCAGTTGCCGCTTTACGCAATCAAACTTTTGAAAGTGGAGCAGCTAAGGATGACCAATCAATTTTACGCGACGCGATCAGTCAGCCGATGGACCCGACAATCCAGTCGATCTTAGATTTTCAATACCCGCACCTTGAATTGACCCGTGAGTCGGCATATCAAGCAGTAACGGATATTAAGCGGCTTTTCGATGATCCGGATAATAATTTGATGGACCAATTACAAGCAGAGGACTCTGATAATTCCGCTCAAGTTGAGTTGAACGTTGTTGATGAAACGCCAACGGTCACCACGAAGGTTCATGCATTTCGGCAGCCCAACTTTATGACAACGGAAGTTATTGCTTCGCCTGCCAAAATTGGGACGGCAACGCACTTGATTTTTCAAAAGTTAGATCTGACTCAGCAGATTTCAACGGCAACAATTCAACGGTTGATTGATCAATTGATCCTTGAAGGGGCGATTACAAAAGAGGTTGCTGCCAAAATTGATATTGCCGGAATCTTAGCGTTTTACCAAACTGAAGTGGGGAAGAAAGCTTGTACCAATGCCCAGCAGGTCAAACGCGAAGTTCCGTTTGCAATGCTTTTGCCTGCGGAAATGCTGCCATCGATCAGTGAAAAAACAGATAAACCGGTTTTGATTCACGGAATCATTGATGGGTATTTTGAGGATCAGGAAACAGGTGAAGTTTATCTATTTGATTATAAGACCGACCATGCGTCACTGAAACAGATTGAAAAGGAATACCGGGGTCAAATCAATTTATATGCGATTGCCCTGCAGCAAATCACCGGCAAAGCGGTTCATCACTGCGTTTTGTATTCTGTCAATAAACGGAAACAGATCGATCTGTAATTTGATGAAAAAACAATCATATATTTCAATAAAAAATTGCATTATCATCTTGATAGTCTTTAATAAAATATTGTATAATAAACGCGAACTGTTAAGATGAAGTACTTAGGTACGGATTAAGACGGTTACTTTAAAGCTCGGAGGGAGGGAAACACCATGTCAAAAACAGTCGTTCGTAAAAACGAATCTCTTGATGACGCTCTTCGTCGCTTCAAACGTTCCGTTTCAAAAACAGGTACTTTGCAAGAATATCGCAAACGTGAATTCTATGAAAAGCCAAGTGTAAAGCGTAAAAAGAAGTCAGAAGCTGCACGCAAGCGTAAAAACAAGCGTCGTTTCTAATTTTAGGCTTGGTTAGCTTAAGGAGGCAATTGTGATGAGTTTAGCTGATTCATTACAAAAAGACATGATTGCTGCAATGAAGGCTAAGGATAAGGAAAAGTTAAGTACTGTCCGGATGCTGAAGGCAGCGGTAGCTAACGAAAAAATCAATGCTGGTCATGACTTATCTCCAGAAGAAGAAATTGCTGTTTTGTCCCGTGAATTGAAACAACGGAAAGATTCCCTTGAAGAATTCAAGAATGCTGGCCGGGAAGACTCAGTTAAGCAACTTGAAAAGGAAATCGAAGTTGTTCAAAGTTACTTGCCAAAACAATTAAGCGAAGATGAAGTGAAGGACATTGTTCAAGAAACAATCAATGAAGTTGGCGCAACATCCAAAGCTGATTTTGGTAAAGTTATGGGTGCTGTAATGCCGAAGTTAAAAGGCAAGGCTGACGGTAAGTTAGTCAATGAAACAGTAAAGTCATTGCTCAGTTAAGAGGGAGGAACTGTGGTTTAACGCCACAGTTTTTTTGTTTGGCTGATGATCTTTGCAATTTGATAGTAAACATTGAATGCAATTTGATGAATATGCTAAAATAACGGTAGTTTAGATAGAAATGAGGCATTATTATGGAACAAATCGAACGTGCTTGTACATCAATGCTTGTAGGTAAAGATGCAAGTGCTGATGGTTCAGTAATGATCGCTCGAAATGACGATACATTCTTGCCATTGACACCTCAACGTTTTTACATGCACCCAGCATGGCATGGTGAAAAAGGTAAGAAGATCAAATCATGGTTAAACGGTTTTGAAATGGAATTGCCAGAAAATGGTTACCGCTACAATGCCGTTCCAAACGTAGATTACAAAAATCATGGTTACTATGAAGAAAGCGGAATTAACGAAAAGAACGTTGCCATGTCAGCAACTGAATCAACTTATGGTAATGAACGCGCCCTTGCATTTGACCCGCTCGTTAAAGATGGATTGGATGAAGACTGCATCGTGAACGTTACGCTTCCATTTATTGAATCAGCCCGTCAAGCGGTTCAATTCTTAGGAAAGATCATTAGTAAGTATGGTTCACCAGCTGGAAACTCGGTTTTATTTGCTGATAAGAACGAAGCATGGTACATGGAAATCGTTACGGGTCACTTATGGTTAGCTCAACGGATTCCAGATGATGCATATGCAGTTGTTGCTAACGAAGTTGCAATTCAACAAGTTGACTTTGA
>LHCFC04200__coassemble_504_pt1 | contig 25307 bp, 22 predicted proteins | sample LHCFC04200__metabat2_low_PE_012 | metagenome-assembled genome bin LHCFC04200
AAGGCATTCGTGTTTCGTCCCGTAAAGTCGGATATAACCACCAATAAGGTAGTACAGAATAAAGACAACCAATTGACCGTACCAGCCATAACTTCCGAAGTTCGGAATAAGCGTTGGAACCAACGTAAACGTGATGGCAATGATGATAATCAGGTTCCGATATTGCTGCCGGGTAATGTTATGTAATGCAACGTTGATATATGGGTAAACCAAGTATAAAAGAATATACTCACTTACGAACCAGCAACTGTTATAGAAAAGCGGTAAGAACGTTTGTTGAAGAACAATCGTACTCTTGGGATTTACCCACTTAAAGTGCACGGCAACAAAGTAAATGATGATTGAGTACAGGTAAACCTGAACGACCAGCATCAAAATTTTTTTGAAAGATTTCTTGCCGTTAATCGAAGAATTTACTAAGAAATATCCTGAAATCATTACGAAGATTCCAACGGCAACCTTTCCAAGCGTTGCGACCATTTGCCCCGTAAATGTCGTTAACCAAACTTTAGTAGCAACTGGCGTCCAGCCACCAATACTTGTATTGTTATTCAACAATCCATGAACAACCGAATGGTGGAAGATAATGAAAAGCATTGCGATAATTCTCAATAATTCAAAGTTCGAATTTCTCTCTTTCGTTGATCTCACAATTACACCTCTAACTATTTATGTATCAGTTCTTAATTTAATGAAAGATTGACTAAAGGTCAAATATTTTTAATAATTCTAACCCCATCAAAAAAGTGGAACACAGCATGCGCTCCACCTTACAATCATTAATTTGATATTTTTATTTTATTCTTAATTCTTCATAAATCAAGCTTGATTTAAATTTTTTATGGATATTTAAGGTTTTATGGAATCACCACTTTCTCTTTATTGCATGGCGATTTTTTTCAGGATCTTTAGAGGTTAAAATGCTGCTAATCCAATCTTTAACCTTATCTGGCAAATCTTCCCAAATAAAATCAACCAGAACAATATAGCTCATCCATAAATCTAAAACCAATTCAATCAACTCGAATCCCCACTCAATCAACTGATTCAAAGCCGAATTTTGATTTTTACTATATATTCCGCTGCTTATATGATAATACGATGAACGGTGCCCATGCCAATCCTGCGGAATCAAATAATTAAATGTATCTTTTACCCTTAATCCAAAAGATTTAATTCCATCATTATAACTTATTACTGAACCTTCACCATCATAAAAATGATCATGGCTAATTAGTGATAAATCTGGCCCCACGGATATTAAATATTCATCAGCATGAAATTCGATGTGACCTCCTCCGCCAAAGTCTCCACCGCCATCATCATGAAAACCTTTCGCAAAAGCAACCCTCGGCGTCAAAATCGTCAACAAAACAATTCCAATTACAATCCACTTATTCCTTTTCAATCAATTTAGCTCCTTTATAATTTTCCTAGATTTTTACATAACCAGATAAGGATAACAATTATATATATGAAATTCAATGTTCAAAAATAACCTGCAACATCAGGGTTACAGGTTATCTTATCCTACCTTTATTCATCTGCTAAACGTTTCAGTGCATTATACACAGACTTATTTTTCAAAACCGCTTCAGTTGCTTCCTTTACTCGTTCATCATGATCACCCAATTTTGTGATATTCATATCATCTAAATGAATAATTGAATCAATATTTTTTATTTCTATTCTTTTCATGCTATTCCCCTATTTTTTATGTCATTCATATATTCAATAAATTTTATTTTTACATCAATAAACAAAAACTTGTATCAGGCTATGCCTACCACTATGCGTGCAACTCTTAGTAATCATATATTATTTTAATTGGCACAGAAAATCAATATGTAAAATTGATTGTGTAATAAAAAATAGGATACCAATCTGGCATCCTACCAAGTTTTAAGTGGCGTACTTAACATACGCTTAATATTTCTATCACGAAAAAAACTTTGCGCAGTGTAGTTACCTACCTGCATTAATATTATTACCTACTATTTATTTTCAAGTCAATAAAAAAAGCTATCAACGTGTGGCCGACTGCAAATAAACATGCAGCTTACGTTTCCTATCTCCGCTTTGCGGAATGCGCGGTTACACACGAATTACTAATAGCTTACAGGTATACTACATTATTATATTCTAAATTGTCAACCAACTAACTTTGCTTTATACATATAACCAATTACCATCATAGGAAAAAATAATAAGTGCCTGTTATTTAAAAAATAGGCAATCTCGTTACGATAACGAAATTGCCTGAACGAACCTCCCACTCTAAAGCCGCAGCTCTTGCTGAAGGTATTGATCTTTGTTTTTTATATTAACATCTATATTTCATCTTGTAAAAACAAAAGCCTATGAACATTCAATTCATAGACTTCATTCTTTATTTAAAACATATTATCAAACAAACTCAACTGGTTTTCATCCGGCAAATCATCGAGAACATGTTGCGAATTCATAAATTCAATAATTGATTGGGAAACTTTTCCACGCTTTGCTAAGTCTTCCTTTGAGAGGAAGGCTTTTTCTTCCCGCGCGGCAATGATCTGTTTAGCAACGTTCAATCCTAATCCTGGAATGGCTGAGAACGGTGCCAGCAAGGTCTTTCCGTCTTCCATGATCAACCAGTCAGAAGCATCCGACTTATTGATGTCGACCATCTTAAACTTGAAGCCGCGTTCGAGCATTTCGTTTGCAATTTCAAGCACCGTCAACAAGTTCTTCTCCTTGGTTGAGGCATCCATTCCCTTGTCGTTGATCTCCTTCATTGCATTCTTAACGGCTTCTTTTCCATGAGCCATTGCGACCAGATCAAAGTCATCCGCCCGCACAGAGAAGTATGCAGCGTAGTAGATGATTGGGAAGTAAACCTTAAAGTACGCGATCCGCAACGCCATCAAAACGTAGGCTGCCGCGTGGGCCTTCGGGAACATGTACTTGATCTTCAAACATGACCCAATATACCAATCAGGCACATCGGCTTCGCGCATTTCCTTTTGCCAATCATCCGGAATTCCGCGCCCTTTCCGCACATGTTCCATGATCTGGAATGACGTTTCTGAATTTACGCCGAAGTGGATCAGATCCATCATAATATCGTCACGACATCCGATGATTTCGCTCATCTTCGCCGTTCCGTTTTCAATCAATTCTTCAGCGTTGCCTAACCAAACATCTGTCCCGTGAGAAAGCCCTGAAATCTTCAGTAATTCCGCAAAGGTTGCGGGGTGCGTCTTTTCAAGCATTCCCCGAACAAACCGCGTTCCGAATTCAGGAACCCCTAATGTTCCGGTCTTCGATTGAATTTGTTCCGGCGTAACACCTAAAACATCCGTTCCGGAGAACAGCGACATGACGCCGGGATCATCAGTTGGAATCGACTTCGGATCAATTCCGGAAAGATCTTGCAGCATCCGAATCATCGTCGGGTCATCATGCCCCAGAATATCAAGCTTCAAAATGTTATCGTGAATCGAGTGGAAATCAAAGTGGGTCGTCCGCCATGGCGCATTCAAATCGTCCGCCGGGTATTGGATCGGTGAAAAATCATAAATTTCCATGTTATCCGGAACAACCAAAATTCCGGCCGGGTGCTGGCCCGTCGTCCGCTTAACGCCGGTTGCGCCCTTTGCTAAGCGGTCAACTTCAGCGCCACGGAAAGTCTGTTCCGTATCCCGTTCGTAGGCTTTAACATACCCATAAGCTGTTTTATCCGCAACCGTACCGATTGTTCCGGCCCGGTAAACGTTATTTTCCCCGAACAGCACCTTTGTATAGTTGTGTCCGATCGGTTGGTAGTCACCTGAGAAGTTCAAATCGATATCCGGAACCTTGTTTCCTTTGAATCCAAGGAACGTTTCAAATGGAATTTCCTGACCATCCTTGATTAACGGCGTGCCGCATTCAGGGCAGTCCTTATCCGGCAAATCGTAACCCGAACCGTATTCACCTTTTGTGAAGAACTCCGAGTACTTGCATTTTGGACACCGGTAGTGCGGCGGCAACGGATTAACTTCAGTGATCCCGGTCATGGTAGCAACAAAACTTGAACCAACGGACCCCCGGGAACCTACCAAGTATCCGTCCTTGTTGGACTTAAATACCAGTTTTTGAGCAATCAGGTAAATAACCGCAAACCCGTTCCCGATAATGGACTTCAATTCCTTATCAAGCCGGGCTTGAACTAATTCCGGCAACGGATCGCCATACCATTCATGCGCCTTATTCATCGCTAATTCACGAATTTGGTCATTGGCGCCCGGCATATTTGGCGTATACAATTTATCCTTAACCGGTGAAATCTCATCGCACATTGCCGCAATCTTATTCGGATTGTCAACCACGATTTCCTTGGCCGTGTCTTCACCTAAGAAATCAAAGGCTTCAAGCATTTCATCCGTTGTGCGGAAATGGGCGTCCGGCAACTTGCGTAACCGGTTCAACGGGTTAGCCCCGCCTTGCGAGTGGATCAAGATTTTCCGGTAAATCGCATCTTCCTTGTTCATAAAGTGCACATCGCCCGTGGCCGCAATTGGAATGTTTAATTCATGGGCCAATTTGACCATGTCAGCAATAATTTCTTCAAGGTTGTGTTCATCCTTGACGAGTTCCTGTTCAATCAACGGTGCATAAATGGCTTTCGGTTGAACTTCAAGGTAGTCGTAATACTTGGCTTTTTCCTTCGCAACGCCATACCCTTTTTGCATCATTGCTGTGAAGACTTCACCATCAGCGCATGCTGAACCAACCAGTAAGCCTTCGCGGTATTTATCCAACACTGACCGTGGAATCCGCGCAACGCGGTAGAAGTACTTCGTCATTCCATCCGACATCAACTTGAAAAGATTCTTCAGTCCGGCTTGCGTTTGCGCCAGGATCGTTGCATGGAATGGGTGTTCATGCTTGTAGGCATCATTTTGGCCCATGTATTGGTTGAACTGATCATGGAACCGAATGTCGTACCGTTCTTCCGCATCCTTCAACATTGCATAATAAATATATCCGGTCGCTTCAGCATCGTAAATTGCCCGGTGGTGGTGTTCTAGGTTAACGTCCAATTTCTTTGCCAAAGTATTTAACCGGAACCCTTTCATTTCAGGGTACAGGAACCGCGCTAACGGCAACGTATCGATCCATGGTTCGCTGATCAACGGCAAGCCATGCCGTTCGTAGCCGGTATTCATAAAGTCAACGTCAAACGTTGCGTTATGCCCGACAATCACACAACCCTTGCAGAAGTCTTGGAACATCTTGAAGACTTCTTCTTCCGACTTTGATCCCCGAACCATATCGTCCGTAATACTTGTTAAATTGATCGTCGTTTCTGAAAGCGGATGGCCCGGATCAATAAACTGTTCAAACTGATCGATGACCGTCCCGTTCTTCATCTTGACGGCCGCCAATTCAATGACCTTGTTATACCGGGCAGACAACCCCGTTGTTTCGGTATCGAAGACAACATAGGTGGCGTCTTTCAAATTGACATGCTGTTCGTTGTATGCAATTGGGGTGCCATCTTCAACGATGTCCGCTTCAACACCGTATAAAATCTTAACGTTGTTCTTTTGCCCCGCCGTGTGCGCTTCAGGGAAGGCTTGCAGGCCGCCATGATCAGTAACCGCAATTGCCTTTTGGCCCCACTTAGCAGCTTGTGCCACGTAATCGGAAATGCTATTCGTGGCATCCATTTGACTCATGTTGGTGTGCAGGTGCAATTCGACCCGCTTCTGATCTTCCGGCGCAGTATCCTGGCGTTCTTCATGGTGAACTTCCATGATATCATACGCATTGATCGTCAAGTCCCGCATGTAAGTATCTTCCTGGACACTTCCGCGCGCCTTGATCCACTTTCCCGGTTTCAATGCGTCAAACAAGGCTTCATCATTTTCATCCCGCGAAAACTTCTTGATAACGAATGATGAACTGTAATCCGTAACTTTCAAAATCAACAGTTTGCGTTCTGAACGCAACTGCCGAATTTCACGGTCAAAAATATAACCTTGAACAACCACTGACCGTTCTTCTTCATTGATGTCGATCATTTGCCGAACCGGAATGTCATCAGCAATTTTCCGGCCAATCACAACCGGACCGTCAACCGTGGCAGCCTTCTTCGCAGCTTTCTTCCGTTTTTCACTTTGCTTTTGGATTGCTGCCATTGCCTTTTGCGCCAATTCAGCATCGCTTTTCGCCTTGCGTTCCTTAAATTCGTTGATCTTTTCTTGCGATTTTGAGTCATCAACGATCGTTGCAAACGTCATCTTCGGGAATCCCAATCGTTGATATTCCTCTTCGATCGGTCCAAGAGCTTTGGTTGTCAAAAAGTCCTTAATGACTTCATTTTCCGCAACGATCATTGGCCGTTTATGATCCAGATACGGCACTTTCCCGCGAAAGACTTCATGAATCATTGGTGAATGAACTTCACTGTGAGTCACCGCCCATTCCCAGTAATCAGCTAAATTATGATCCGTGACCTTCGGATCTTCGGTTTCAACGATTAACCGGGTTGCGGCAATTTCCTTAAAAGCAGCGGCCACATGGTTCGCCAAGTCCTGATAGGCATTAAACGGCAAGATATCATTGACCTTTAAATGAAAATCCCACCGGTGCGAATTCACATGAACTTCAACCTGATCGATGGCGGCATCCTTGAATGCTTCTTGAAATTCCGCATCCGGTTGCCAATCAACCTGTTCAAGCAACTTTTCAAATAATTCTTGTTTACTAAGTGCCACGCTTTTGGTCCTCCCTCGTATTTATGTGCTTGTTCTATCATAACAAAAATAAGACCGGGACAAAAGAACCCAGTCTTATCTTTCTTCAGTTTTTACCGGTCTGTTACGGTTAAAAAATTAATCGACATTCTTCAATAAAATTGCAAGGGAATCAACTAATTCGTCAACCTTAACTTCAACCGTTTCGCCAGATTTCCGTAATTTGATTTCAACAATGCCGTCATCGGCTTTCTTGCCAACAGTGATCCGCACTGGCAAGCCCATCAAGTCTGAATCAGCAAACTTAACGCCGGCCCGTTCTTTCCGATCATCAAGCAAAACTTGGTAACCAGCATCTTGCAACAGCTTTTCAATCTCTTCAGCCAATGTCCGTTGGGTTTCGTTCTTCACGTTGACCGGAACAACGTGGATATCGAATGGCGCGATGCTGCGTGGCCAAATCATTCCATTGTCGTCATGGTTTTGCTCAATGATTGCTGAAAGCAACCGTGAAATTCCGATTCCGTAGCATCCCATAATCATTGGAATTGAACGGCCGTTGGCATCTAAAACGTTGGCGCCCATCTTTTCTGAGTAACGCGTTCCTAACTTGAAGATGTGACCGATTTCAATCCCGCGGGTAAACTTCAATTTACCTTCGCCGTCCGGAGAAGCATCGCCTTCGCGAACCGTCCGTAAATCAACGAACTGATCAACCTTAAAGTCCCGGTCAAGGTTAACGTTCAGGTAGTGATGACCGTCTTCGTTGGCGCCGGCACTGGCATTGACCATGCCTTCAACGTCAAGGTCAGCGTATACTTTCAATTTTTCAGCGATTCCGACTGGACCTAATGAACCAAAGCTTGCACCTAAGTACTTTTGAGCTTCTTCTTCAACGGCTGGCCGTAAGTTGTCAGCCCCTAAGAAGCTCTTTAACTTCGTTTCGTTTAATTCGTCGTTTCCGCGCATCAAAATTACGATTGGTTCGTCATCAGCGACAAACAACAACGTCTTGATTTCATCTTGCGGATCAACGCCTAAGAATTCAGCAACTTCGTCAATCGTCTTCGCATTCGGCGTTTCAACCTTCTTCAGTTCTTGCGGTGTTTCGTGTGACTTTTGAACCGTGCGCAAGTTCGTTGCCTTTTCAATGTTAGCGGCATAGTCACTGCTGTCAGAGTAAACCACTGTGTCTTCTCCGATTGGAGCAATTGCCATAAATTCGTGGGAATCTTTTCCACCCATTGTTCCTGAATCCGCAATAATTTCCCGGAATGTCAATCCAACGCGGTCAAAGATATTGCGGTAAGCATTTCCCATGTCATTAAAGACTTGGTCAAGGCTTTCGCGATCAGCGTGGAATGAATAGCCGTCCTTCATGATGAATTCGCGGCCCCGCAATAAACCGAACCGTGGCCGGTTTTCATCACGGTACTTTGGTTGAATTTGGTATAAAACCAATGGCAATTTCTTATATGATTTCACTGAATCCTTCACAACTTCCGTAAAGGTTTCTTCGTGCGTTGGGCCCAGGATAAAGTCGCGTTCGTGGCGATCCTTTAACTTGAACAATGTTTGGCCGTAAGTGTCATACCGGCCGGATTGTTGCCATAATTCAGCTGGAATTACGGCTGGCGCAAGCATTTCAACGGCGCCGATCTTATCCATTTCTTCGCGAACAATTGCTTCGATTTTTTGTAAAACGCGGTTAGCTAACGGTAAATATGTATACATTCCGGCTGAAATCTGCTTAATGTAACCGCCCCGCAGCATCAATTGGTGACTGACTGCTTCCGCGTCGCTCGGGACTTCCTTCATTGTCGGAATTAACATCCGTGTTTGTTTCATTAATATCCCTCTTCCTTCGAACAAATTATTTAATTCTAAGTCTACCATAAACTTTTAAAAGAAGTAACGGCGAATATCATTCCAGGTAACCAGAACCATTAAGATCATCAAGAACGCAAAGCCGATCATCGTGATGACGACTTCCTTATTCGGATCCATCGGTTTCTTGCGGATTCCTTCAATGATATTCAGTAATATTTTCCCACCATCAAGGGCTGGGATCGGTAACAGGTTCATGATTCCCAGGTTGACTGATAACAAGCCCATCAAGTTAATAACGGTAATTGCCCCGTGGTGAGCCGCTTGCGCCGTCATCGAGTACATTGCGACCGGACCGCCCAAGTCATTCAGGCTGAATCCGTGTGTGATCATGTGGCCAATTGCGCTAAAGACTAACATGATGATATTCCACGTTTGGGTAAACCCAAATGCAAGGATTGCCCCAATTGAGTGGTCATTCTTAATTTTTTCAGTAATCCCAATTTGGCCGGTCTTTTGACCATTTTGTTTGACTGTCTTGGGTGTTAATCTGATTTCCTTAGTTTGTTTCGCTTGTTTGACTTTTAACGTGGTCTGCTTACCGCCGCGATCACTAAGATCACTTACAAGATCCTGCCAATTCGAAACTTGGTGACCATCGATGGCGACGATTTGGTCCCCCTCCTTTAAACCGGCCTTGGCAGCAACAGAGTCCTTTTGAACCGTTCCAATTACATTTGAATTTGTTGGAATCTGGACGCCGCCTTGAAGCATTGCGACCAGGCCAAAGGCGATGATTGCTAAGATAAAGTTATTAAACGGACCGGCAAAGTTCGTCACGATTCGTTTTGGAACACTGACAGATTGATATTGGACGTCTAACGGTGCAACTTGAATTTCAGTTCCATCTTCTTCTGTGATCATGGCATCGCGTTTAACGTTGAACCGTTTAACCTGACTTTCGTCGCCATTTTCGTAACCTTCGATCCACATTTTCTTTTGCAGATCCCAGTCAGTTACGATCAACGGCAACCCGCCCTTTAGCATCTTCTTCTGACTTGTGTTGATTTTCGTAACTCGGTTCTGCTTATCAAGCAACAACGTTACCGGCGAACCCTTTTTTAGTGATTCTTCATCATCTTCAAGGCCGGCCATCCGCACGTAACCGCCTAATGGCAACAACCGCCATGTATACGTCGTGCCGTTTTTATGATATGCAAAAAGTTTCGGTCCCATTCCGATTGAAAATTCACGTACCAAAATCCCTGACTTTTTAGCTGCATAAAAGTGACCGAATTCATGAACAAATACCAGCACGCCAAAAACGATCACAAACGCAATAATTGTTACAATCATTGTTTTGGGTTTACCCCCTTCTTTTTAAAATTAAATCAAACCGGCAAAGTGCATTAACGGTAAGACAAATAATAATGAATCAAACCGGTCAAGAATGCCGCCGTGACCTGGAAGAATCTTGCCTGAATCCTTAACGCCATAGTGCCGTTTAAAGGCTGATTCGATCAAATCGCCGAATTGACCTCCAATTGAAAAGACAAGGGTCAAAATAAGCATTAATGCGAAATTGTACTTGAAGTACGGCTTCATAAAGAAGACATATACGCCGACAATAACAACTGCGGCAAGTGTTCCGCCAATTGAGCCTTCCCAAGTTTTATTTGGGCTAATCTTCGGAGCTAATTTATGCTTTCCGATTTTCCGTCCAATCAAGTATGCGCCACTGTCAGTGATCCAAACGATCAGTAAAGCATACAAAAGCATCCATAAGCTTTCGGTCCGCGCCTGGATCATAAAGTGGAAGCCGAAGCCGGCATAGACTGCTCCTAATACAAGCGCACCGGCATCGTCAAAGTTGAACATGTTCTTAGAAATCACGCTGAATGCTAACAAGCACAGTAAGAAAACAAAGAACAGATCCATGTAGCTTTCACCCTTTGGCAAAAACTTCAACCATGTCCGCGGAACCAATAAACTGGCAATTGCGAAATAACTAATAAATGCCGCCGGTGAAACGACAAATAACTTCTTCATTGAAACAAATTCGGTCATTGCAACGATTCCCATTGCAACAACTAAAATATTAAATGGTGTTCCGCCGATAATTAAAAGCGGAATAAAAATAATTAAAGCAATAATTGCGGTTGTCACGCGTTGCTTCATTTCGATTTTCCTCCCTTAGTATCCTTTACGCCGCCGAAACGCCGGTCGCGTTGTTGGAATTCATAAATATCATGGACCAGGTCATCTGGTTGATATTCTGGCCATAATTTGTCAGTAAAGACTAATTCGCTATATGCAATTTGCCATAACAAAAAGTTTGAAATCCGTTCTTCACCGCTTGTCCGGATCAGCAAATCTGGATCATTGTATGGCGCAACTTCCTCCGTCATCAAGGACTTTGAAATCACATTTTCATTAATCTCATCCACGGCTAAATTACCATTCTGAACCTCGGTGGCGATTTTCTTTACCCCCGTGATGATTTCGGCCCGACTGCCGTAATTCAAGGCAAAGTTCAGCACCATTCCGGTATTATTTTTCGTTTGTTCGATTGCATCATTGACCGCCTTTTGCGTTTTTTGCGGTAAGTATTCCGTGTAACCCATTACGTTGACCCGGACATTGTTTTCGATCAATTCCGGAACAAACGTGTCAAAAAATTTAACCGGCAGATCCATTAAAAAGCTGACTTCGCTTTCGGGACGCTTCCAGTTTTCCGTTGAAAAGGCATAAAGGGTCAGCACTTTAACTCCCAGGTCACTTGCCGCCTTCGTAATATCCTTAACAACTTCCATTCCGCGCCTGTGGCCAGCAACCCGCGGTAATCCGCGCCGTTGAGCCCACCGACCATTGCCATCCATAATAATAGCAATGTGTTGCGGCATCTTTGCGGGATCTAAATTAACTTCTTCAGTCTCGCCCGCCGTTGTATTCTTAAATAAGTTCTTAAACATTGTTCTTCTCCATTCACTGATGACAATAAAAAAGGGTAAAACCAGCCACTGTCTGTTTTACCCCAAATCTGTTGATCTTAGCCTTCAAGAATTTCTTTTTCCTTGTCAGCAACAATTTCGTCAACCTTTTTTACTGCTTCATCAGTAACTTGTTGTGCTTGATCTTCTAAATCATGTAATTCGTCTTCTGACATTTCGCCGTCTTTTTCAGCCTTCTTCAAAGCTTCGCGAATGTCCCGCCGTGCATGGCGAACTGAGCCCTTAGCCTTTTCACCAACAGCTTTAACTTCCTTTGCTAATTCTTTCCGGCGTTCTTCAGTCAATTGCGGAATAACTAACCGAATCACCGTTCCATCATTGACCGGATTCAATCCAAGATCTGAAGCCAATAATGCATGTTCAATATCATCCAATGATGACTTGTCATATGGTGAAATCAACAATACCCGGGCTTCAGGAATTGAAATTTGCGCAATTTGATTCAATGGCGTTGGTGCACCATAGTAATCAACCGTTACCCGGTTAAGCAAGCTGGCATTTGCCCGGCCGGCCCGAATGCCGCCAAGTTCGTGTTGCAAGGCTTCTTCAGCCTTAACCATCTTTTCTTGGCCTTCTTTAATAATTTCATTTGTAATCTTCATGATTATTTTCCTTCCACTGTTGTTCCGATATTTTCACCTTGAACAACCTTCTTGATATTTCCACGTTCATTCATGTTGAAGACAACCAACGGAATGTCATTATCCATTGACAACGTTGAAGCCGTTGAGTCCATGACATGAAGACCCTTGTTGATGATGTCTAAGTGGGTCAATGTTTCAAACTTGATTGCACTTGCATCCTTCTTCGGGTCAGCTGAATAAATGCCGTCGACCCCGTTCTTTGCCATTAAGATCACATCAGCATTAATTTCTGATGCCCGCAAAGCAGCGGTTGTATCCGTTGAGAAGTATGGTGAACCAGTTCCGGCAGCAAAGATTACGATCCGACCTTTTTCAAGGTGGCGAACAGCTTTCCGCCGAATATATGGTTCAGCAACTTGCCGCATTTCAATTGCGGTTTGAACGCGGGTTGGAACGCCAAGTGATTCCAAGGTATCTTGCAATGCCAATGCGTTCATTACCGTTCCAAGCATTCCGATGTAGTCTGCTTGAGCACGTTCGATTCCAAGTTGTTCTCCAGTAACTCCACGCCACATGTTACCCCCACCGACAACGATGGCAATTTCAACGCCGAGGTCGTGAACGTCCTTGATTTCTTCAGCAACTTTCCGGATTTCAGGCGGGTTGATTCCCTTGCCTGCATCCCCTGCTAAAGCTTCGCCACTCAATTTTAATACGACACGTTTATACTTAATAGCCATGTGGATCCTCCTACTTGATTGAAAATGATACATTCATGTAATTAATCTCAATATATTCTATCATATTACAATCAATGTTACAAAAAGAGATTATTCATTTAAAGGCCGACGCTTTTTAATGTTGATGCGCGATCAATTCGATCACATCACTTGCCGGAATTCCGTTGAAGAATTTGTTCAAATCAAATGACTGCAGCACCTTGGTAATCGAGTCAACATCGTACGGCTTACCGATCAAGGCTTTTTCAAGCTGGTGAACATCTTCAACGCCAAAGAAGTCGCCATAAATTTTCACCATTTGAATTTTACCGTCCTGAACCTCAAAGCGGGCATCGATCGTTCCGGCATCAAAGTGCTTCCGCTTTTTGACCGTAAAGACTGGTGATTGTCCAAAAACCCAATTCCAATCACGGTAACGCTCAGTTTCAACTTGATGAATAGCTTGCTGATCCTTTGCCGTTAATTGATATTCATTAATTTGGGCCTGACTAAGGTCATCAACGTGATAAATGCGCTTGATCAATTCATCCCGAAAGCCAGCTGTATCAAGTTTTTGGAATTCCGGCTTCAAATACGGCTTTAAATTTGTAACCCGGCTGCGAACTGATTTGATCCCCTTGGATTCAATTTTATCCTTCGGAACCTTTAATGCTCCAGCAACCGCATCGGTATCAACATCAAACATCAGCGTTCCGTGACAAAAAGTCTTGCCGTTGCGGGTGTACATTGCATTGCCTGAAAATTTCTTTCCATCGATCACGATGTCATTCCGTCCAGTAACTTCAGCACCTGTTGCGCCCATTTCATGCAGCGCATCAACAATTGGTTGAACTAACGTCTTAAAATCGCCAAACCGTTGCCGGTCAGCCGGAACAATAAAGCTAAAGCACAGATTACCTAAATCTTGATACATCGCGCCACCGCCTGATAACCGTCGCGTAATCGTAATTCCATGTTGCTTGCAGTAATCTTCATTGATTTCTTCGACCGTATTTTGATTTCGGCCCACAATAATGCATGGCTTTTCAATATAAAAAAGCATAAATGGCGGCGTCATGACTCCCGAATTCATTAAATATTCTTCAGTTGCCAGATTAGTTCGAATATCGTGGGTTTGCATTGCTAAGTATTGCATTTCTTCATCTCCATTTGAAAAAGAGGTTGCGACCATCGCAGTCTCAGCCTCTGAAATAAAATTACTAAATATTTGTCGGATATCCAATTGCGATATCAGCAGCATCCCAAACCGCTTCGGTCAGCGTTGGGTGCGGGTGAATCGTCAATGCTAAGTCGTCAACGGTGTTGCCCGATTCGATCGCCAATGTTAATTCACTGATCATATCCGCAGCATCACCGCCGACAATCTGAGCACCGACTAAAATTCCTTCATCTTTTGTGTATACTAACCGGATAAAGCCGTCAGTCGCGTTCATTGAAATTGCCCGCCCATTTGCAAGGAATGGGAATTGAGCCGTCTTAACCGCTAATCCTTGTTGCGCAGCTTCTTTAGCTGTTAAACCAGTCGTTGCTAACGGAATATCGGTGTAGCAGACCGCTGGCATTGCATGATAATCAACGGTTGCCTTTTCTCCAGCGATGGCTTCAGCAGCAACTTTACCTTCATATTCGGCTTTATGAGCAAGTGAAAAACCCGGCACAACATCCCCGATCGCATAAATGTTTGGAATCGTGGTCCGACCCTGGTTATCAACTTTGATCAAGCCATGTGAATCAAGTTGGATTCCTGCATGTTGTAAGCCAATGCCTTTTGTGTTTGGACGCCGGCCAACTGAAACCAAGCAATAATCTGCAACTAACTGCTTTTCTTCGCCGTCAACTTCAAAAGTTACCTTAACGCTTTGATCATCCTGTTCGGCCTTTTTAGCCATTGCATTGGTGTAGATGTCAACGCCTTGCGAACTAAAGTGTTTCTGAATGACCCGCACCATGTCAGCTTCATAGTTTGAAAGAATCTGGCCTGTCCCTTCAATAATTGAAACGTGCGCGCCGAGGTTTGCATAAACAGATGCCAATTCACAGCCGATATAACCGCCACCGACAACGATCAAGTGCTTCGGAACCTTCTTCAGATCAAGGGCTCCGGTCGAATCAATTACCCGGCCTTCATACTTGAAGTTTGGAATTTCGATCGGATGGCTCCCGGTTGCAATAATCAAGTTCTTAAACGTATATGTTTGAGCTTGATCGTCCTTGATAACCCGTAAAGTGTGATCATCCTTAACATAGGCACTGCCCCAGATCACGTCAATATGGTGTTTCTTAAACAGGCTGGCAACACCGCCCGTTAACTTATCAACTACACTTTGTTTCCAAATTTGAGTTTGTTGAAAGTCAAGTTGGGCAGCCGTTACTTGCAATCCCATTTTTTGTGAATTCATCGCACTTTGATAATGATGAGCCGCTTCAACAAGTGCTTTTGATGGAATACAGCCAATGTTAAGGCAGACTCCTCCAATAAATTCACGTTCAATGACCGTTACCTTTTGTCCTAATTCAGCCGCCCGAATCGCAGCAACATAGCCGCCGGGGCCGCTGCCGATGACAACCGTATCTAAATCAATTGCAAAATCACCAACAACCATTACTATCCCTCCATTAATAAGAGTTCTGGATTACCTAAAAGTTCCTTCAACCGGTTAAGGGCCTTTTGCGCAGTTGCCCCGTCAATTGCCCGGTGATCAACTGAAAGTGATAACTTCAAGACTTTTCCAATCGTGATGTTTTCAGGATCTTTAGGATCAATGATCGGTTGGTCAGTAATGCGACCAATTCCTAAAATCGCAACTTCTGGGTAATTAATAATTGGGGTAAAGTATCCACCACCGATCGAGCCGATATTCGTGATCGCAATCGTGCCGTTTTGCGCAGTTGCCGGATCAAGACTGCCATCCGCAATCTTTTGCGTATGGTCTTCAATCTGTTTAGCAATTTCAAACATGCTTAACCGATCGGCGTTTTTAATATTCGGCATGAATAATCCGCGTTCCGTATCAGTTGCAATGCCAACATTAATGTCGTTTTTATATATAATTTCGTGTTGATCCATATCAAGCGATGCGTTGAAAATTGGAAATTCTTTAGCAACCACTGCTAATGCTTTCACAACATATGGCATAAATGTTAAGTGGATTCCCTTATCAGCCGCCATCTTCTTGAATTTGTTCCGGTGATTCCATAATTGATCCACCACGACTTCATCAAATAACGTAACGTGCGGAATTTCTTGAACCGAGCGACTGACTGACTTGGCTGTTGCCAACCGAACGGAACTCATCTTTTCCCGCCGTTCACCACCGGATACCGGTTGACTTGAACTTGATGAAACTGCTTGGTTTTCGCGTAAATCTTGTTGCGGAACGATCTTTGATGCCGTTCCGTTTTGATTACTCAAGAAGAGATCGACATCGGCCTTCAGAATTTGACCGTGATTTCCAGTTCCTTTGATCTGCGTTAAATCAACCTGCTTTTCACGCGCATATGCCCGGACTGATGGCATTGCCAACACTGGCAAACCATGATCTTGCGGGGTCATTTGCCGTGGAGCCTGTGCTGATTGTGAATTTGATTGTGAAGTTGACGTTGGCGCAGCCTTAGCTGGTTTGGATTCGGCTTTTGAATCCGTTGATGCTGGCTGAGCATCTTCCGGAACGTCACCTGCAGTCTCGATTTCGATCAATGGATCGCCAACGTTGGCGATATCGCCTTCTTGAACAATGATCTTTTTAATTTTCCCCGTGACTGGTGAAGTTAGATCTTCAACTGACTTATCATTTTCAATTTGGACTAAGTCAGCATCCTTTTTGATTGAATCGCCTTCGTGAACATACCATTTTCCAATTGTTCCTTCGGCCATTCCTTCACCGACATCGGGAAGTTTAAATGCATAAACACCCATTAATTTTTCCTCCTAAAAATTAACAATTTCCTTGGATTTCGCTACAATGTCGTCCTTCGTTGGCAGCCAGCGTTCTTCGGCTTCACTAAATGCGTAAACCGTATCAGGCGCACTGACCCGTGCAACCGGGGCATCCAAACTTAAAATTGCCTTTTCAGCGATCAATGACGCCACTTGATTACCAACCCCAGCCATATTTTGGGCTTCTTGAACGATAACAACTTTCCCCGTCTTCTTTACACTTTCAAGAATCGTCTTTTCGTCTAACGGTGAAACGGTTCGTAAATCAACGACTTCCGCATTGATGCCTTCTTTATCAAGTTCATCAGCGGCCTTCAAACATTCTTGAACCATGTAGCCGTATGAAATTAAGGTAATATCTGTTCCTTCACGCTTAATGTCAGCCTTATCCAATGGCAAAGTGTATTCCTGTTCCGGAACTTCTTCCCGCATTGAACGGTAAAGTTTCATGTGTTCCAAGAAGACAACCGGATCATCAGACCGAATTGAAGAAATTAATAATCCCTTTGCGTCATACGGTGAGCCCGGAATTACGACCCGTAATCCTGGAACTTGACCAACGATTCCTTCAAGACTGTCAGAGTGCATTTCAGGAGTATGCACCCCGCCGCCAAATGCTGACCGAATCGTGATCGGCATCTTCTTTGTTCCACCCGTCCGATAGTATTCACGGGCAATTTGACCAACAATTTCGTCCATTGCTTCATATAAGAAACCGAAGAATTGAATTTCTGGAACTGGTCGGAAACCTTCATATGCAAGTCCGGCAGCTAACCCTGCAATTCCGGATTCAGCAAGCGGAGTATCAAAAACTTGATCTTCACCAACATCAGCTTGCAAACCATCCGTTGCCCGGAAAACACCGCCGTTTTTCCCAACATCTTCACCGAAAACTAGCACTTTCGGATCACGTTTCAATTCTTGATCGAGCGCCTGATTAATTGCCTTGATCATTGTTAATTGTGCCATGTTACTTTCCCTCCTTTTCGCATTCATCAATTTTTGCTTGGATTGATTCTGGAATTTCTGAGTAGCTTAATTTGTAGAAATCACTAACTTTTTGTTGTGGTGCATTTTCAGCCTCTTCCATTGCGGCATCGATTTCCTTATTGACCGCTTCTTCCCAATTCTTTTCCATGTCTTCATTCCATAAGCCTTTGTGATCCAAGTATGTTCTGAACCGAATCAACGGATCTTTCTTCCGCCATTCTTCTTCCTCGTCAGCTGTCCGGTAACGCTTTGGATCATCACCTGATAACGTGTGCGGACCGTACCGGTAAGTCAACGTTTCAATTAAGACGGGACCATTCCCAGCAACTGCCCATTCACGCGCTGCCTTGGCAACCGTGTAAACAGCTAACGCATCCATTCCATCGACTTGAATTCCAGGAATTCCAACTGCAACTCCCTTTTGAGCCAACGTTTGGGCTGCGGTTTGCTTGCGCCGCGGAACAGAAATTGCATAACCGTTATTTTGAACAAAGAACAATGCCGGAACCTTAAATTCACCCGCAAAGTTGATTCCTTCATAGAAGTCACCTTCAGAAGTTCCGCCATCACCGGTGTATGTATATGCAACGGTTGGGGATTTCTTTTTCTTTAAGCCCAAGGCAACCCCGGCTGTTTGAACGGTTGCAGATGCGACAACGATTTGTGGCGTTGTTGCGTGGACGTCATCTGGAATTTGACCACCCATATAGTGTCCAATTGACCACAAGAACGCGCGATCCAATGGGAATCCATGTTGAACTAATTGTGGAATATCACGATAGGCTGGTAAAAGGAAATCTTCCTTTTCCATTGCATAACTTGATCCCATTTCACTGGCTTCTTCACCGGCCGTTGGCGCATAGAACCCTAAACGTCCTTGACGATTCAATTTTGTTGACCGTTCATTTAAAATCCGTTCCCATAACATTTTTTTAAACAAATCGACCAATTGATCGTCTGTTAAATCTGGAAATAAATCTTGATTTACAATTTCACCTTTTTCATTCATTACTTGAATTGGTTTCATCTTCGGTTGATTCATATAATTATTAAAATCAATTTTCGTCATCAATGTCCCCTCCTTCTGAGACTGCTTTGATATATCGCTTATATTCTTTATTTTACTTAATTTGTCACTGATTGTTAATTGATATGGTATGCGGGATCTTGCTCGTGATTTGACTACTCCGGAAGTTTTTAATGATAAATTAATTTGAAAAGGATTTCATTCGAGTTAATATTATTCTTTTATCATTTTTAGAAAAAAGCACCATGAATTGTATTAGAATAATTTAGTACTTTAATAATTGGAAAGGGAGATTCGATGCTCAAAGAGTTCAAAGAATTTATCGCACGCGGAAACGTAATGGACTTAGCCGTTGGAGTCATTGTAGGATCTGCATTCACCGCCATCGTTAAATCTTTAGTTTCCAATATCATTAACCCATTGATTGGAATTTTTGCCGGCAAGATCGATTTTTCATCAATCATCTTTACCGTCGGCTCAGCCCACTTCCGGGTTGGAACGTTTCTGAATTCCGTTATTAACTTCCTGATCATCTCATTCGTGATCTTCGTCATGGTCAAGTTCGTCAATAAATTCACCAAGAGCAAGGAAGACGAAAAGAAGAAGGAAGAAAAGGAACTTTCTGAAGAAGCTGAATACCTTAAAGAAATCGTTGAATTGCTTAAAGAAGAAAAAGGAATTCAACCACAACCAGCTTCAACATCAAATAACGGCGAAAAAGATAAGGTTGAAACCAAATAAATAATTGGAATTTAAAAAAGGTTGTGACATTCCGTCGCAACTTTTTTGTTTACTCCATATTATTTGATAATAAAAGATAATAAAAAAATAAGACTTTCCCCAAAGCCTTATCCCTAACGAAAACTAATTTTTAACACTTAGTCCTTTTCTCTCTAACACTTACAAGTTTATCTTACCCCGTGACAGAAAAAGCGGACTAAGGTTTCCTCAATCATGGATTTTCATTCCTGAATGAAAATAAACATTGTACACAATGTATCTTTAAAAGATAAAAAAACAGCTGTGCCACAACACAACTGTTTTTTTATTATTTACGACGACGTTCTGGAATACGCGCAGCCTTACCTTGACGATCACGTAAGTAGTACAACTTAGCACGACGAACGCGTCCTTGACGTACAACTTCAATCTTTTCAACACGAGGTGTGTGAACTGGGAAAGTCCGTTCAACCCCTACACCGTTACTGATCTTCCGAACAGTATAGGTTTCTGAAACGCCTTCGCCGCGACGTTTGATAACAACACCTTCAAAGATTTGGATACGTTCACGCTTACCTTCAACGATGCGAGCGTGAACCCGTACTGTATCCCCAGCACGGAAATCTGGAATATCATCACGTAATTGTGATTCAGTGATCTTCTTGATCAATGGATTTACTGACATGTTTTTCTTCCTTTCCCCGATATTCATGTCCAGTTGCAGCGGAATACCGTTAATATGGCAATTAAGCCAAGTAAAATATTATCATATCTGTTACTGGTTTGTAAAGCTATTTTTGAATTTTAAATTCTCGCAACCATTTTCGATCTTGATCTGTCAGCGGAAAATCTTTAAGTAAATCTGGTCGCCGTTCGAATGTCCGCCGCAGTGATTCTTTCCGGCGCCACTCAGCAATCTTTTGGTGATTACCGCTCGTTAAAACTTCAGGAACCTTCATTCCGCGAAAATCAGCGGGCCGCGTATATTGCGGATATTCAAGCAATCCGGTTGAAAATGAATCGCCAACCGCTGACTCATCATTTCCAAGAACGTTTGGCAATAACCGCACCGTCGCGTCAATGATGACCATCGTTGCTAATTCGCCGCCAGTCAGCACATAATCTCCCAGTGAGATCTCATCTGTTACCCGAGTCCGAATTCGTTCGTCATAGCCTTCATAGTGACCACAAATAAAGGTCAAATGCTTTTCTTGGGCCAACTCTTCCGCCACTTTTTGGTTAAATTGCCGGCCAGCCGGATCGAGTAAAATGACCTTTCCGGGTTCCGGATGTTTTTCCTGAACCGCATCAAGCGCATCAAAAATCGGTTGGGCCTGTAACAACATTCCGGCACCGCCACCATACGGCGTATCATCAACGTGGTGCTGTTTATTGGTCGTGTAATCCCGAAAATCCGTGACATCAATGTCTAAAATTCCCTTTTCCCGCGCTTTCCCGATCATTGAGGAACTCATCGGACCATCAAACATTTCAGGAAAAAGGCTTAAAATATCAATTTGCATTAGTCATCCAACCCATCTAACATATCAATAATTACTTGGTGATTTTCAATCTGAACGTCCTTTACAACGTCCTTAATTGCTGGAATCAACAAGTCTTTTTTGCCGGACCGTTGAATTACCCAGACGTCATTGGCTCCGGATTCCATAATTTCCTTGATCTTACCGATTGAATTTCCGTCCAAATCAACAACATTCAATCCAACAATTTGGTGGTAATAGTATTCGCCATCTGCCAAATCATCTTGCTGATCCTCCGCAATTTTCAAATCCGCCTGCTTTAACGTTTCAACCAAATTAATGTCTTCCATTCCCTCAAAGCTCAACAAATCAAACTGTTTGTGCTTGCGGTGACTTTTAACCGTTAATGCGACCGGATCCTTTCCCTTTTGAAAAGCATAAACCGTTGCTCCCGGTGCAAACCGCTTTTCAGGGAAATCCGTAATTGCCTGAACGCGAACCTCGCCTTTAATTCCATGAGTATTAACAATTTTTCCAATTTGGTAATAATTCATGCTTATCCCTTTCTAATAAAAAAACCTCCACAAAACATCTCTGCTTTATTGGAGGTTCGTTAAATAATCAGTCAATAACGTTCAATTTAATCCGGCGATCATCGTCAATGCGAATTCCATAGACCAATGACCGAATTGCTTGAACGACCGTTCCATTTTTTCCAATAACCCGGCCAACATCCTGCGAAGCAACCTTCAAATTAAAGTTCACAAACTGATCATCATTTGTCACTTCAATCGAAACTTCATCAGGCGTCGTAACCAACGCTTTGACAATCGTTAATAACAATTGTTTAACCGTTTCTTTTGTCATTGAACTTTACCCTGCTTATTTCTTTGAGTATTTTGCTTCGTGGAACTTCTTCATTACGCCTTGACGTGAAAGAATGTTACGAACTGTGTCTGATGGTTGAGCACCATTGTTTAACCACTTCATAATTTCTTCTTCCTTAAGGGTAACTGTTTCTGGGTTTGTTAATGGGTTGTATGTTCCAACATTGGCGATGAAACGACCATCACGTGGTGAACGTGAATCAGCAACAACGATCCGGTAGAATGGACGCTTCTTTGAACCCATACGCTTTAAACGAATTTTTACTGACATGTTTGCACCTCCTATTAATTTATCAACATTAATAATATACCAAGTTTTGAATTAGCTGTAAAGGAAAATTTCTTGACAGTTAATATTTTTTTAGCGTTTCCGTCTTCTCCGGGCTTTTTGAAGCTTCCGGAGCTTTTTCTTCTTATTCTTTCGAACCATCTTCGACATTGACATCTTTGCTAATTTACCGCTCATGCCGTTGCCAAAGAGGCCTTCCATGCCGGAAAAGTCTCCGTTTGAGACCTTGCCCATCATGTCGCGCATTTGCTTAAATTGCTTGATCATCCGGTTAACGTCTTGAATCTTAACCCCGCATCCGGCTGAAATCCGGCGCCGCCGACTTGGATTCAAAATATCTGGATTTTCCCGTTCTTCCGGCGTCATTGAGTAAACAATTGCCTTTGTTCGTTCAATATCTCGCGGATCAACCTGCACGTTCTTCAATGCTGGGTTGTTTGCCATCCCTGGAATCATCTTGATCAAATCTTCCATCGGGCCCATCTTTTGAACTTGAGCTAATTGTTCAAGAAAATCGTTAAAGTCAAATGAGTTAGCCTTCATCTTTTCTTGAAGTTCAACGGCTTTTTGTTCATCGTAATCCTGTTGGGCCTTTTCAATTAAGGTCAGCATATCTCCCATGCCAAGGATCCGGGAAGCCATCCGATCTGGGTAGAAGACATCTAAGTCCGTTAACTTTTCGCCTTGCCCAATAAACTTGATCGGCTTGCCGGTAACGGCACGAATTGAAAGGGCAGCCCCACCACGGGTATCCCCATCTAACTTCGTCAAAACAACCCCGGTTACATCAAGCTGATCGTTGAAGCCTTTTGCAACTTCAACGGCATTTTGACCAGTCATGGCATCAACGGTCAAAAGAATTTCATCTGGGTGAGTAAGCTCCTTGATTTGGGCTAATTCATCCATTAACTTTTCATCGATCTGCAACCGACCGGCCGTATCGATCAAAACATAATCGTTCTTTTGTTCTTGGGCCTTAGCCATTCCTTGACGAACAATTTCAACCGGATCAACGTCCGTTCCCATTTCAAAGACCGGAACGTCGATTTGTTCACCCAAGATCTTTAACTGATCAACGGCAGCGGGACGGTATACGTCGGCTGCAATCATTAACGGGCGGGCCTTTTGTTCATTTTTTAACTTTAAGGCTAATTTTCCCGCCGTAGTTGTTTTTCCGGCCCCTTGAAGCCCAACCATCATGATGACGGTTGGAATCTTCGCTGATTTGTTTAATGGGACTGCCTTTTCGCCCATCACCTTAACTAATTCTTCGTTAACAATCTTAACGATTTGTTGTGCCGGTGTTAAACTTTCAAGAACTTCCGCTCCGACTGCCCGTTCGCGGACTGTCTTGATAAAGTCCTTTACAACCCCATAGTTTACGTCGGCTTCCAGCAATGCCAGTCGGATCTCACGCATTGACTCCTTAACATCATTTTCCGTGATCTTCCCTTTGCGTTGTAAACTATGAATTGCATTTTGAATTCTTTCTGTTAACCCTTCAAAGGCCATTTGATTTCACCAACCTATTCTTCAATACTTTCCAATTTTTCTGCAAGTTCAAGTAACCGCTCATCATGCGGATAACGCTGCTGAATGTAATCGATCAACGCATCTAAATGAGCCGCATTTTTCAGAAAATCAGCATACAAATGCAACTTTGATTCGTATTCTTCAAGAATTTTCTCTGTCCGTTTTATATTATCATAAACTGCCTGTCGCGACACATTATAATTTTCCGCAATTTCGCCAAGCGAAAAATCATCCCGGTAGTACTGCGCCAGATATTCCATCTGCTTCTTCGTCAGCAATGGTTCATAAAATTCAAATAACGCATTGATTCGATTTGTTTTTGCAATTTCCATTTAAATCACCCTAGTCTTCGCGGGGAGTAATCAATCCCTTAAATAATCCGTATGCAAAGTCTTCGGTATTAAAGTCGCGCAAATCATCAACCTGTTCACCAAGGCCGACAAGTTTAACTGGAATGTGCAGTTCGTTTCGGATCGCCAACACGATTCCGCCGCGAGCCGTGCCATCCAACTTGGTCAAAATAATTCCCGTTACATTCGTTGCATCCTTAAATTGCTTTGCTTGGGACAATGCGTTTTGACCAGTTGTTGCATCAAGAGCCAGTAAAACTTCATGCGGAGCTTCTGGAATTTCGCGGGTAATTACCCGTTGGATCTTCTCAAGCTCATTCATCAAGTTGACCTTGTTTTGCAACCGACCAGCCGTATCAACAAGCAAGATATCGTAATTTTCCTTCTTCGCTTTTGTAACTGCATCATAAACAACGGAAGCCGGGTCGCTCTTTTCAGGCTTCTTGACGATCGTCACGCCCACGCGTTGAGCCCATTCATCTAATTGTTGAATTGCTCCGGCCCGGAATGTATCCCCGGCAGCAACCATGACTTTCTTGCCTTCATCTTTGTACCGTTTGGCAAGTTTTCCGATCGTGGTTGTCTTTCCAACTCCGTTAACCCCAACAAAGAGGAAGACGGTTGGACCTTCTTCAGCAAAATGCAACGCTTCATCCTGATCTTTGCCAGCTTCTTCATATAAGTCAACCAGTTTTTCAACGATGACTTCTGAAATTTCAGCCTTACTCTTCGCATTTTGGAATTTAACTTCATCCCGTAGTTCGTCACTGATCTTCATCGCAGCTTCAAAGCCGACATCGGATTCGATCAGCATTTCTTCAAGATCATCGAAGAAATCTTCATCAACGTGACGGAAGTTAGCCAACAATGCATTAATGCGGCCCTTGAATCCTGTCCGGGTCTTCTTCAAGCCATGCGTGTACCGGCTAGTTTCCGATTCCGTTTGAGCCTGCTTTTCAACCTGTTCTGCTTGATCTTCATGTTCAGCAACGTCTTCAGCCGCTTCCGTTTCTTCTTCGGCCGTCTTTTCAGCCGTTTCCGCCGGCGATTCTTCAACTGCAGTTTCAGCTGGCTGTTCACCGGAATTCTCTTTTTCTTCCGTTGCCTGGTCCGCATTTTGCGTTGTCATTTCCCAATCATCATCAGCTGATTCCGTTTCTGTTTCTGTTTCTGTTTCTGTTTCTGTTTCTGTTTCTGTTTCTGTTTCTG
>LHCFC04200__coassemble_515_pt1 | contig 25102 bp, 19 predicted proteins | sample LHCFC04200__metabat2_low_PE_012 | metagenome-assembled genome bin LHCFC04200
GTTTGAAAAGTTTAATAAGAAAGATATTTTCAGATTAATTTTTATAAGTGCGGTATTGCTGTTCCCAATCTTTTGTTATGTTTTGGTCCAATTTATAGGCGTAAAACCTTTTAAATTTTTATGGTTTACTGTGGCAAGTTTGCCTCAAACAAGAGCCGGAAACTCTATGATTTCGTTTAGTGGAAATATTATAAATAATGTTATATCTAATTTAGCATCCGGATTAGGACAATTGATTACGGGAAATGATTCGTGGTTACAAACAAGTATTCCTGGTTATGCTGTGATTTATCTTTTAATGCTTTTATTAATGATTTATGGTGTGGTAAGAGTAGTTAAGGAAAAGAAGAATGTAATCACTAAATTCCTAATTATTCTTTCTTTCTCATTAATCCCGTTAATTCTCTTTGTTCAGGCTAATTTTACTCATTGGGCAGTGGTTTTATTCATTGCTTATTTATGGGCGGGAATTGGATTAGGAAAATTGTTTGAATTGACAGGGAAAAGAGTTGTAAAGGCTGTAATTTTACTTGTGATTTTCATTGTAAGTATAGATTTTACACATTATTATTTTAAAGATTATACAAACGCAGAAGTAACTGCAAATCAAATTCCAAGTTATGTTATCGATTTTAATAATTCAAAAAAATTTGTAAGTGAATTAGATAATTTACACGTAAAGACCTATTATGGTTTTCCTTTTTATAATTCAGATCGTCCAAGTAACAATATTGAATTTTTAGAGTGTATTAAACATCCAAATCCACATAAAGTTATTGAATTAGAGAAGAAATATCAACCATCAATTCCAACTCAGATAGTGTCTGATTCAGCTGCATACATAATTCCGGCAGATCAGGTTGATAATTATAATTATCTTGAATCTCTACCAAGTAAAACTTTAAGAGTGAATGGACAAAGTTACGTTGTTTTCTATAAAGGTAATTAGGAGTTAGGTTCAGCAACAGAATAATTTGAAAAATCCAACTTTATCTGTTATATTAGTTGTTGTATTTTAATAACTCGGTAAGAGTGAGCAGCGATGCTCACTCTTTTTGATGAATGGAGTTATTTAGCAAAACGAGGAGGATATTGAGTGAGCAGTGTAGTAGAAACTGTAACTGATTTAGTTACACCGATTTTAGACGACCATCACTTTGAATTGGTGGACGTTGAATTTGTAAAAGAAGGTAAAAGTTGGTACTTGCGCGTGTTCATTGATAAGCCGGAAGGAATCACGATTGATGAATGTGCAATGGTCAGTGATCAATTAAGCGAAAAGCTTGATAATTGCGATCCGGACCCAATTCCGCAAGCATACTATCTTGAAGTTTCATCACCGGGTGCCGAACGTCCTTTGAAAAAGGAAAAGGATTATCAACGGGCGCTTGGTAAATACATCCACGTTTCTTTGTATCAACCACTTGAAGGCAGTAAAATATATGAAGGAACGATGACGAATCTGTCAGCCGATGAATTGACGATCGAATATCAAGATAAAACACGGGCCAAAACAATTACGATTCCTCGGAATAAAATTGCGAAAGCTCGTTTAGCAATTAAGTTTTAATTAAATATACTAAGGAGAAATTTTCATGAGTAAGGAATTACTGACTGCGTTAGACGTTCTTGAAAAGGAAAAGGGCGTTAAGCGTGAAGTTGTTATTGAAGCATTGGAAAATGCATTGGTTTCTGCATACAAGCGGAATTACGGCCAAGCTCAAAACGTTGAAGTTGAGTTTGATGAAAAGAAGGGCGACATTCACGTATATGCAGTTAAGGATGTTGTTAATGAAGTCTTTGACTCCCGGTTGGAAGTTAGCTTAGATGATGCATTGCAATTAAACAAGGCATATGAAATCGGCGACCAAATTCGGTTTGAAGTTACCCCAAAAGACTTTGGTCGGATCGCCGCTCAAACTGCTAAGCAAGTCATCATGCAACGCGTGCGGGAAGAAGAACACAACGTCATCTACAACGAATACATTAAGTATGAAAATGAAATCGTGACGGGTGAAGTTGAACGGCGCGACAACCACTTTATCTACGTTAACTTAGGTAAGGTTGAAGCCGTTTTGTCACACAAGGACCAAATTCAAGGTGAAGAATACAAGTCCCACGACAAGATCAAGGTTTACATTTACAAGGTTGAAAACAGTTCAAAAGGACCGCAAGTCTTTGTTAGCCGGTCACATCCTGACTTGTTAAGACGGTTATTTGAACAAGAAGTTCCTGAAATTTATAACGGTGAAGTTGAAATTGTTTCAATTGCTCGGGAAGCCGGCGATCGCGCTAAGGTTGCTGTACGGGCAACGATCGACAACTTGGATCCGGTTGGAACCTGTGTTGGACCACGGGGCGAACGGGTTCAAAAGATCGTTAACGAATTAAAGGGTGAAAACATGGACATCGTTAAGTGGGATGAAGATCCGGCAACGTTTATTGCCAATGCATTGAATCCTGCTGATGTATTGGCAGTTCGGTTCGATCCTGAAAATGAACATGACTGCACCGTGGTCGTTCCTGACGATCAACTTTCACTTGCAATCGGTAAGCGCGGGCAAAACGTTCGCTTGGCTGCGCGGTTGACTGGTTACAAGATCGACATCAAGTCAGAAACCGATGCTGCAGAAGAAAACTTAGAAGACAAGACGGTTGCAGAACCAGTTGAACCAGCTGTTGAAGAGGAACCAGTTGAAGAAGTTTCAGTTGAAACCGAAGCAACTGACGAAGGTTCAGAAGAATAAGAGGTTTAAAAAATGGCACAACGTCAACGGAAAATTCCGATGAGAAAAGATATTGTAACTGGCGAAATGCTTCCCAAAAAGGAACTTGTTCGGGTTGTAAAGAATAAGGAAAATGAAGTTGCAATCGATCCGACAGGTAAACAAAACGGCCGTGGCGCATACATCCACCTTGATGTTGATGTTGCCAAGCAAGCCAAGGAAGAAAAGACATTTGACAAGGCATTCGGAATTAAAATCAGCGATGATTTTTACGATGAATTGATTGCCTACGTTGATCACAAGGTCGCACGGATTAAGTTGTTTGGTCATGAATAAAAAGCAAGTTTTAAATCTGCTTGGATTAGCGCAACGAGCACGTAAAATCACGACGGGCGAAGATTTAGTTTTGAGAAAAATTCAAAAACATCAAGCGCAGATCGTGTTTTTAGCTGCGGATTGCGGACAAACAACGCAAAAGAAGTTCTCTGATAAGTGTCAGAGTTATCAGGTTCCATTGGCAACGAACTTTACGCGTGCGGAGCTAAGCGTTGCGATTGGACAGGTGCGTTCGATCATTGCAGTTATAGATTCCGGTTTTGGAAAGAAGTTAAAATCATTATTGTTTTCTGAATAATGCGAATCCCATTTCGCGTGAAAACATAATGATTTGAAATACGCGAAATGGAGGGATTTGCATATGAGTAAAAAGAGAATATATCAAATCGCACATGAATTAGATGTCAGCAGCAAGGAAGTGATAGCTGCTGCTAAAAAGAACGGCATTAAGGTTGGCAATCATATGTCAATGCTTGATGAAAATGAAGAACAAACGGTTAAGAAGAGCTTAGGCAAGGGCGCCAAGTCGCAAAAAGCCCAAGCCCAACCGGCTCCAGCTAAGAAGCCCGCACCAAAAGCAGCTTCAAAGCCGGTTCAAGCTAAAGATTCTCACAACAATAATAAAATGAAACAAAATCACGCAAATCAAAATCACGGACACAATGATCAGAAGAACAAGAACTTCAAGAATCAACGTCCAGCAAATAATCATTCAAACCAAAATAATAACCATGTGAAGACTCAATCGCATGATAACGGTGAAAATGGAAATCATTTCAGCAACAACAAGAAGTTTAACAAGAAGAACAAGCGGAATAACGGCTTCAATAACAGTAATGATTTCCAACGCAACAAATTCAATAAGAAGAACAAAAAGAAGAGCAAGAAGGAACGGCGGCAAGATCGGCGGAACCAGAAGAAGAATCCAGTTCCGCAACGTAAGAACAAGCCGTTACCAGAAACCCTTGTTTACACGGTCGGCATGAGTGTTGCTGATATTGCAAAGAAGATTCACCGTGAACCAGCTGAAATTATCAAGAAGCTCTTTATGATGGGGGTCATGGTCAACCAAAACCAATCCCTTGATAAGGATACGATTGAAATCTTAGCTGATGACTACGGGATCAAGGCTGAAGAAAAGGTCGAAGTCGATGTTTCAGATATCGATAAGTTCTTTGAAGACGAAGAAAAGAACCACCAACACCTTGAAGCGCGGCCACCAGTTGTTACGATCATGGGACACGTTGACCATGGGAAGACAACGTTGCTTGACCACTTGCGGCACTCCCACATCACTGCCGGTGAAGCCGGGGGAATCACGCAGCACATCGGGGCTTACCAAATCAAGCACGATGGCAAGACGATCACTTTCTTGGATACTCCAGGACACGCAGCCTTCACGAACATGCGGGCTCGCGGGGCTGATATTACCGACATTACCGTCTTAGTCGTTGCTGCTGATGACGGGGTAATGCCACAAACAATTGAAGCGATCCACCACTCGCAAGCAGCGGGGGTTCCAATCATTGTTGCGGTTAACAAGATCGATAAGCCTGGTGCAAATCCAAACCATGTCATGGAACAATTGACTGAATACGGTTTGATTCCTGAAGACTGGGGTGGCGACACGATCTTCGTTGAAATTTCAGCTAAGTTAGGGCAAAACATCGATGAACTACTTGACATGATCTTGCTTCAAGCTGAAATGATGGAATTGAAAGCGAACCCGAAACAACATGGTGCCGGTTCAGTAATCGAAGCTCGGCTTGACAAGGGTAAAGGTTCCGTTGCTTCATTGTTAGTTCAACAAGGAACATTACACGTTGGTGATCCAATCGTTGTCGGCAATACCTTTGGTCGGGTTCGGACAATGACTAACGATCGCGGAAAGGACGTTCACAAGGCTAAACCAGGAACCCCAGTTGAAATTACCGGGTTAAACGATGTTCCGGATTCTGGTGACCGGTTCGTAACGTTCAACGATGAAAAGACCGCGCGGGCAGCCGGTGAAAAGCGGGCTGAACAAGCATTGATCAAGGAACGGAGCAAGACAACGCACGTTACATTGGATAACTTGTTTGACACGATCAAGGAAGGCGAAATGAAGGAAGTTGACTTGATCATCAAGGCCGATGTTCAAGGTTCCGTTGAAGCCCTTGCTCAAAGTTTCCAAAAGATCGATGTTGAAGGCGTGCGGGTCAATATCATTCACCAAGCCGTTGGGGCAATCAACGAAAGTGATATTACCTTGGCCGAAGCTTCAAATGCGATCATCATCGGATTCAACGTCCGGCCAACACCGCTTGCTAAGCAACAAGCCGATGCAGATGGCGTTGATATTCGGTTGCACAATGTTATTTACAAGGCAATCGATGAAGTTGAAACGGCGATGAAAGGAATGCTTGAACCAGAATATCAAGAAAAGGTTACTGGTCAAGTTGAAATCCGTGAAACTTACAAGGTATCGAAGTTGGGAACAATCGGTGGGGCATACGTCATCGATGGTTACATCCAACGCGATAGCGGTGTGCGGGTCATCCGAAACGGCGTGGTTATCTATGACGGTAAACTTGCAAGTTTGAAACGGTTCAAGGATGACGTTAAACAAGTTAAAGCCGGCTACGAATGTGGTTTAATGATTGAAAAGTATAACGACATTAAAGTTGGCGACCAACTTGAAGCATACGTAATGGAAGAAGTTCCAGTTGAATAAGATTAAGGGAGGCTGGTAAAATGGCACAACAAGTACGAGTTGGCCGACTTGCTCAAGAAATTCAGCGCGAAGTCAATGACATTTTGCAAAAACGTGTACGTGACCCACGAGTTCAAGGGGTTACAATTACTGGCGTCGAAGTAACTGGTGATTTGCAGCATGCAACGATTTATTACAGCATTCTTTCAGATTTAGCTTCAGATGCAGAAAAAACACAACGCGGCTTAGATAAGGCAACGGGCTTGATTCGGCGCGAATTAGGCCACCGCTTAAGTATCTATGTCACTCCTGAAATTAAATTTGAACAGGACGAATCAGTGCGGTATGGTGACCACATTGATGAATTGTTGAACAAGCTTCACCAACAAGATAAGTTTTAAGCAAGAAGGTGTGACGAAACCATGGAATAAACGGTGGTTTGGTCGCACCTTTTTTGGTATGGAAAGAGGAAGTGAACAAATGGACGGAATTTTACCACTTTACAAGGATCGCGGGATGACCAGCAACGATGCCGTAATGAAGTGCCGTGGGATTTTCCAAACGCGGAAGGTCGGGCATAGCGGCACCCTTGATCCGAATGTTGACGGTGTTTTACCAATCTGTATTGGCAAAGGGACGAAAACCGTTAACTATTTAATGCAGTCCGGAAAGAAATATCGCGGCGAAGTCACGTTGGGGGTTGCCACGACCACCGAAGATCTTGATGGCGAAAAAGTTGAAGAAACGCCGTTAAAACAACCATTTACTGATGATGAAATTCAGCAAATGATGGCTTCGATGACGGGGGAGATCATTCAAATCCCGCCGATGTATTCGGCCGTTAAGGTTCACGGCAAGCGGTTGTATGAATATGCGCGCGCTGGCGAAGAGGTTGAACGGCCGCAACGCAAAGTGACGATCAAGTCGTTTAAGCTGACAGCTCCAAGCGAATTTGATGAAGCAACGGGATTGCAGAAGGCAAAGTTTGAAGTGGAATGTTCGAAGGGAACCTATGTCCGGACGCTGGCCGTTGATTTGGGCAAAAAACTCGGTGTGGCTGCAGTGATGTCAGACCTGACCCGGCTTCAAAGCGGCGGGTTCACACTTGATCAGACGGTTTCATTGGCGGAGTTGCAAAAATTGAAGGACAACGGAGAGGACTTGCAAAAGTTCCTTTTCCCGGTCGGGTATGCTTTTCGGAAATATCCGCAAGCCGAATTAACGGATTTTCAGTGGAAAATCGTTAAAAACGGCGGTTTCCTTCAAGCAAAACATATGCACACGGATACCCCGTTACTGGTCCTGAATTTTGACGGAAAGACGCGCGCATTATACAAGTACGATGCGGCGAAAAAGGCATACCGACCAGAACAGATGATTGATTTAACTGAGGAAGGATAAAGACATGCAAGTGATTGAAATTTCTGAACCGCTTGATTTGCAAAAGATTCCGAATGAGGATGTTGTGCTGGCAATGGGCTTTTTTGACGGGGTTCATCGCGGCCATCAGGCGGTTATTCAGCGCGCCAAGCAGATTGCAGCGCAACGTCATTTAAAACTTGCAATCATGACGTTTGACCGCTTTCCTAAAATTTATTTTCGTAACATTGATCCGCAGGAAGTTAAATATGTTACGCCCTTAAAGCAACGGTTAAAACGGTTTGAACAGCAAGGCATCGAGATTGCATACGTTGCGCGCTTTGATGAGGCAATGGCTAAGTTGACGCCGCAGTATTTTGTTGATCACTTTATGGCCGATCTGCATGCGAAGGTCGTCGTTGCCGGATTTGATTACACGTATGGGAAACCAGACGTGGCGAACATGGAAACTCTGCCACAGTTTGCGCAGGGCCGGTTTGACGTTGTCACGGTTGATCGTCAAGTATTGAATGCTGAAAAAATCGGGACAACGCAGATCAAGACGGCCCTCGATCATGGCGACATTCAAAAGGTCAACCAACTATTGGGCTACCGGTTCAGTTTTCCAGGGAAAGTCGTTCACGGTGAGGCTCGCGGACGCGAACTGGGATTTTCAACATTGAATATCCAGCCTGCAAAGGATCAATGGATTCCGGGAATCGGCGTGTATGCCGTGCGAGTTAAAGTTGACGGTCAGTGGTATCAGGGAATGTGCTCGGTCAGTCATAATGAAACGTTTGGCGATAATCCATTAACGATCGAGATCAACCTTTTTGATTTTAATCAGATGATCTACGGCCAAGAAGTTGAGGTTGAATGGGATCAATATTTGCGCGCACCGGTCAAATTTGAATCAGTCGACCAGTTGATTGCGCAGTTGAAGCAGGATAAGATCGATACCCTGGAGTATTTTGCAAAAGATTTTAAATAATTAGCACTCGATTAATTAATCTGCTAAAAAAGTGGGTAAAACCCTTGACGCAGGTACAGATATTATGTAATATATAATTGACTTAGCACTTGAGGGTGTTAAGTGCTAAAGAGGTGATTGTAAATGTTAACAGATAGACAATTGTCAATTCTGAAAGCTATTATTCAGAATTACACGGATGTCGGGCAGCCGATTGGGTCTAAAAAGTTGCAAGAACAATTGCCAATTCACGTAAGTTCAGCCACCATTCGGAATGAGATGGCCGCACTTGAACGTCAAGGGTTTATTATGAAGCAGCATTCAAGCTCAGGGAGAATTCCATCGCTTGAAGGGTATCGTTACTACGTTGATAACCTGCTTGAACCGGATAAACTTGACCGTAATGTTGTCAGCCGAATTCGAAAGTCATTGAATAATGAATTTGCGAAGGTCGATGACATTGTTGCTTTATCTGCTCAGTTATTATCACAGATGACGAATTACGTTGCAATTTCATTAAAACCTGGTTCAAACGATGTCGTGGTCGAAGGGTTCCGGTTGGTTCCATTAGGTAACCAGCAAGTCATGGTTTTGCTGGTTACTAGCGATGGTTCCGTTGAAAATCAAATTTTCAGTATTCCTGAAAATATTCATGGCGATCAGCTTGAAGCGGTGATCCGGTTGATCAACGAAGAAGTTGTCGGATTACCGTTGAGCGAAGTTTCAGAACATTTGATCAAAGCCATTCCGCAAGTTTCAAGTTATTTGCGCAATTCAAATGACTTTATCGAAACGTTTGGCGATATTCTTGACAAGGCAGTGCGTGAGCACATGTATGTCAGCGGTAAACACAATGTTTTGGACTTTGTTCAGGATGACGATCTTGAAAAGGTTAAGTCGCTGTATTCACTGATCGACCGGCCAACTGATTTACGGAAACTCGTTAAGAGCAATGGTGAAGATGTTGCTGTGAAGATCAATGATGATCATGATTCAGCATTGAATTACAGTTTAGTATCTGCAACTTACGATGATGGTAATCATGGACACGGGTTAATTGCAATTCTTGGACCAACGAATATGCATTATTCGCAGGTGATCGGAATGTTGGATACGTTCCGGGATGAATTATCAAAGCGGTTAATCAATTACTACCGAAATTTTAACGAATAGGAAAAGGGGTGTTGATTTGGCTAAGGAAGAAGAAAAGCGGACAAATAAGAAGGCTGCGGAAGACTTAAACGTTGATGAAAAAGAACAAAAGCATGTTTCAAAGAAGGCGGCCGAAGATTTGAACGCCGAGTCAAATGAACAAACTGATAACCAATCAGATTTGGAACAGCAACTTACTGATTTGCAAGCGAAGTACGATGAGATGGAAGATAAATATCTTCGTGCTGAAGCTGAAATGCAAAATATGACAAAGCGATTCAAAAACGAACAAGCTCAATTATTGAAATATGAAGGTCAAAAACTTGCAACCGAAATTTTACCAGTGATGGATAATCTTAACCGGGCATTACAAATTGAAGTTGAAGATGAAGCTTCAGCTCAATTGAAGCACGGAATTGAAATGGTTGCCAAGGATATGGAAAAGGCTTTAAAAGATAACGAAATTACCAAAATCGAAGCATTGAATCAGCCGTTTGACCCAACGAAACACCAAGCGGTTAAGAGTGTTCCCGTTGAAAAGGGTCAAAAAGCTGAAACTGTCGTTGAAGTTTATCAAGACGGTTACATGCTCAAAGATCGTGTTTTACGCCCAGCAATGGTCGTAGTCGCACAATAATAAATAGAAAGAGGTTTAATCAGAATGTCAAAGATTATTGGGATTGACTTAGGAACAACCAACTCAGCAGTTGCTGTTCTTGAAGGTAAAGAAGCAAAGATTATTACAAACCCTGAAGGAAACCGGACAACTCCTTCAGTTGTATCATTCAAAGATGGCGAAACTCAAGTTGGTGAAGTTGCAAAGCGGCAAGCAATCACAAACCCGAACACAATTTCATCAATCAAGCGTCACATGGGTGAAGAAGGTTACAAGGTAACCGTTGACGGCAAGGACTACACACCACAAGAAATTTCAGCAATGATTCTTCAATACATCAAGGATTATGCTGAATCATACCTTGGTGAAAAGGTAACTCAAGCTGTTATTACGGTTCCTGCATACTTTAACGATGCTCAACGGCAAGCAACAAAGGATGCCGGTAAGATTGCTGGTTTGAAAGTTGAACGGATCGTCAACGAACCAACAGCTGCCGCTTTAGCCTATGGTTTGGACAAGACCGACAAAGATGAAAAGATCTTAGTTTACGACCTTGGTGGCGGAACGTTTGATGTTTCGATCCTTGAATTAGGTGACGGGGTATTCCAAGTTCTCTCAACAAACGGTGATACACACCTCGGTGGGGATGACTTCGATAACGCCATCATGAACTGGTTGATCGAAGACTTCAAGAAGGATAACGGCATTGACCTTTCACAAGACAAGATGGCAATGCAACGGTTGAAAGACGCAGCTGAAAAAGCTAAGAAAGACTTATCAGGCGTTACATCAGCTCAAATTTCATTACCATTTATCGCTGCTGGCGAAAGCGGCCCATTACACTTGGAAACAACTTTGACGCGTGCTAAATTTAACGAATTAACACATGACTTAGTTGAAAAGACTCGGATCCCAGTTCAAAACGCTTTGAAGGACGCCGGCTTAACAAACGATGATATTGATGAAGTTATCTTAGTTGGTGGTTCAACCCGGATCCCAGCTGTTAAGGAACTTGTTAAGAACGAAACTGGTCACACACCAAACGAATCGGTTAACCCTGATGAAGCCGTTGCTTTAGGGGCTGCTATTCAAGGTGGGGTTATCACTGGTGATGTTAAGGACGTTGTTTTGCTTGATGTTACACCATTGTCACTCGGAATTGAAACAATGGGTGGGGTATTCACGAAGTTGATCGACCGGAATACAACAATTCCAACATCAAAATCACAAGTGTTCTCAACTGCTGCAGATAACCAACCAGCCGTTGATATCCACGTATTGCAAGGTGAACGTCCAATGGCTGCTGACAACAAGACATTAGGTCGTTTCCAATTAACAGACATCCCAGCTGCTCCTCGTGGTGTTCCTCAAATCGAAGTTAAATTCGATATCGATAAGAACGGAATCGTAAATGTTTCAGCTAAGGACTTAGGAACAAACAAGGAACAAAAGATCACCATTAAGAGTTCTTCAGGTTTATCAGATGAAGAAATCGACCGCATGGTTAAGGAAGCTAAGGAAAACGAAGCTGCCGACAAGAAGCGGAAAGAAGAAGTTGATCTTAAGAACGAAGTCGATCAATTATTATTCCAAACAGACAAGACCCTTGAAGAAATCAAAGGCAAAGTCGGTGAAGATGAAGTTAAGAAGATCGAAGATGCTCGTGACGCTTTGAAGAAAGCCCAAGAAGCAAACAACATTGATGATATGAAGGCTAAGAAGGATGACTTAACAAAACTTATCCAAGATATGTCAGTTAAGTTATACCAACAAGCTCAACAAGCACAACAGGCTCAAGGCGGTGCCGCTGACGGTGCAGCTAATGCCGGCAATGCATCATCAAACGATAACAATGATGACAACACAGTTGATGGGGACTTTAAAGAAGTAGACCCAGATGACAAGAACTAATTGTCATTTAATCGGATAAAAAGTCAAAGTCCGCTTTGGTCTTTGACTTTTTATTTTAACAAATGGTAGGCTAAAACAGAGATTAAGAAAAAGTTGGAGGAAAACAATGGCTCAAAAAGACCCATATGAGGTTTTAGGTGTCAGCAAGGATGCGTCTGATGCTGAAATCAAAAAGGCTTATCGAAAACTTTCAAAGAAATATCATCCTGATTTGAACCACGAACCAGGGGCGGAAGAAAAATTCAAAGAAGTCAATGAAGCTTACGAAATTCTGAGTGATCCGCAAAAGAAAGCTCAATACGACCAATTCGGAACGACTGGCGACCAAGGATTTGGTGGCGGCGGTGCCGGTGGTTACGGCGACTTTGGCGGTTTCAGTAACTTCGGCGGCGCTGGCGGCTTTGAAGACATTTTCGGTTCATTCTTTGGCGGGGGCGGTTCTCGTAGCCAGAATGCTCCGCGTCAAGGTCGGGATTTGCAATATGAAATGCACTTGACCTTTAAAGAAGGAATCTTTGGTAAGAAGACCGAAATTGAATATAATCGCGAAGCTGTCTGCAAGAACTGTAATGGTTCGGGTGCTAAGCCCGGAACATCACCGGTTACATGTTCAAAATGTCATGGACGGGGAGTTATTCAGGTTGAACGGCAAACGCCGCTTGGCCGCATGATGACCCAACAAGAATGTGATGTTTGTCACGGAACCGGAAAAGAAATTAAGGAAAAATGTCCAACATGTCACGGAACTGGCCGGGTAAGCGAAAAGCATGCGGTTGAAGTAACCGTTCCCGCCGGAGTGGAAGATGGCAACCAAATGCGCTTGCAAGGTCAAGGTGAAGCCGGCTATAACGGCGGTCCTTATGGTGACTTATTCATCATCTTCAGCGTTGCTCCAAGCAAGACGTTTAAACGTGATGGCGCTGAGATCTACCTCGATCAACCAATCAGTTTTGTTCAGGCAACGCTTGGTTCAGAAATCAAAGTTAAGACTGTTCACGGTGATGTGAAGTTAAACATCCCAGCCGGAACGCAATCAGGAACAACTTTCCGCTTGAAAGGTAAAGGTGCTCCGAAATTGCGTGGTTCAGGTAACGGGGATGAAAAAGTTACCGTTCACGTTCAGATTCCAAAGAAACTGAACAAAGGCCAACGCGAAGCTTTGAAGTTGTATGCGAAAGCATCAAATGAAAAGGTCAATGAAGGGTTCTTTGACAAGTTAAAAGATAAATTCTAGGTGGTTAGGTGTGACAAAACAGTAAAAACGAGCGTGATGGAAACAGAAAAGCGAACGAATCGCGCAGCAAAGATTCGGAGGTTTTCGAATTTCACTAGCCTCGCGTCGTAGCTCGTTTGTTTTGGAACCCGATTATGCAGATAAATAAAGAGGATGTGACTTCTGCCACATCCTCATTTTGTAATCATTGTTTTTAACCAATAAAACCTTTGATAATGTGATATGCACCTGCAAGCAACATTACGGTGTATGCCAATTTGCGCACAAGCTTCATCGAAATTTTCTGCGTAAAGTGCATTCCCAACGTTGTGCCGACTAAGCAGCAAACGATTGAAATTGAAAGGGGTGCAACTAACTTAGCAGTGAAGTTTCCGCAAATAATGTTATTGAACAGGACATTCACGGTCGTGATCATAAAGTAAAGTTGCAAGGTTGCTTGGTATTCCATGGGGTCATTCATGACCGAATCGAAGTAAGCAACCATTGGCGGTCCCCCAATGGCAAACATGCCATCCATAAAACCGCCGAAGGAACCGGCAAAGAATCCGGTAATTGGATTTTTCTTAAGATGGACCCGGCTTGCAAGAAAAATTAAGTAAAATGCAAGCACCCAAAGGAAAATTCCTAAAACAAAGTTCATTGCGGTTCCGCTCATGCTGATCATTAAGTGCACGCCGATACTTCCGAAAATCAAAGCGGCAATTGCCGGAACGATTACCATCCGGTAGTTGATGTGCCGGCGAAACTTGATGACGGTATAAGCCTGTAAGCAAAGGACGGTCGCTAAGGTTAAAACGTTGCATTCCTTGTAAGGCAAAATCAGCGGCATGACGGCCATGAAGATGATTCCAAAGCCGAATCCGCTGGTACTTTGAACAAGAGCAGCAATAAAAACAATGATTGCAAGCATTAAATAACTCAAAATCATAAAATTACCACCTATCACTTACTAATTGTAAGATTATAGCATAGAAATTGTAATTCGCAAAATTTATCATAAAAAGTTATTTTAACTACACTAACGATTGGAGTGAATCAAATGAATAATGACAGTATTACCCAAGCAGTTCAAGATGCGATCGCGGAAGCCCAACAAATTGCGATTACCCGTCACCAGCAGGAAATCGACATTCCACATTTGTTTAAGTATCTGGTTCAACCGGGAAACTTAGGTGAGGATATTTACCAAAAGGCAGGGCTGAATTTAAAGGAAGTCAATCAAGAGCTTGACCATGAAATCGATCAAATTTCTTCAATCGAAGGCAATGTTCAATACGGGCAGACTCTGAGTCAAAACCTTTTCCAATTAATGCAGAAAGCAGATGAATTGAAAAAGCAACTTGGCGACGAATTTGTCGCGGTTGACACGCTGATTTTGGCATTAATGGATCTGCAGTATAATCCATTCAAACTTTTCCTTGAAAATCATGGCGTTACGAAGGAAAAGTTAAAACAAATTATTGATGATTTACGAGGCGGTGAGCACGTGACAAGTAAAAATCAGGAAGAACAGTATAAGGCCCTTGAAAAATATGGGGTTGATTTAGTAAAGCAGGCCCGCAGCGGCAAGCAAGATCCGATCATTGGCCGCGATGACGAAATTCGTGACGTGATTCGGATCCTTTCACGGAAAAGTAAAAATAATCCGGTCTTGATCGGGGAACCCGGTGTCGGGAAAACGGCGATCGTTGAAGGTTTAGCCCAACGAATTGCGAAAAACGATGTGCCGGAAAATCTGAAGAATAAGACGATTTTCTCGCTTGATATGGGATCACTGATCGCGGGGGCAAAGTACCGCGGTGAATTTGAAGAACGGTTAAAGGCAGTGTTAAAGGAAGTTCAAAAGAGCGAAGGGCAAATTATTCTCTTTATTGATGAAATCCATAACATTGTCGGCGCTGGGAAAACTGAAGGCAGCATGGATGCCGGTAACTTATTGAAGCCGATGCTTGCCCGCGGTGAACTGCACTTGATTGGGGCAACGACGTTAGATGAATACCGTGAATACGTTGAAAAGGACAAAGCACTTGAACGGCGGTTCCAAAAAGTACTTGTTAAGGAACCATCCGTTGAAGATACGATTTCAATTTTGCGGGGCTTGAAGGAACGGTATGAAATTCATCATGGGGTTCGAATCCACGATAATGCGCTAGTCGCAGCCGCAACGTTATCAAACCGGTACATTACAGACCGCTACTTGCCGGATAAAGCCATTGATTTAGTTGATGAAGCCTGTGCCGAAATTCAAGTCGAAATGAATTCAATGCCGAATGAACTTGATCAGGCTACTCGCCAATTAATGCGGCAAGAAGTTGAAGAAGCTGCTTTGAAGAAGGAAACTGATAGTGCTTCAAAGAAACGCTTGACAGAACTTCAAAAGGAATTAGCTGATACCCGCGAAAAGGTCAACCAGTTGAAATTGAAGTGGGAAAATGAAAAGGCTGATATTCAAAAGGTCAGTGATAAAAAAGCTGAATTGGATAAGGCTAAGCATGAATTGGAAAATGCGGAAAGCAGTTATGATTTGGAAAAGGCTGCAAAGCTGCAACACGGCACAATTCCAACGTTGGAGAAGGAATTACAAGATCTTGAAAAATCAGACCGGCCGGATGAATGGCTGGTTGAAGAGTCCGTTACCGAAAATGAAATTGCAGCAGTCGTTAGCCGGGAAACGGGTATTCCGGTTGCTAAACTAGTTCAGGGCGAACGGGAAAAATTGCTGCACTTGGCTGATAGTTTGCACCAACGGGTCATTGGCCAGGATGAAGCCGTTGATGCCGTTGCGAATGCTGTTTTACGTTCACGGGCTGGCTTGCAAGATCCATCAAAACCATTAGGATCATTTATGTTCCTTGGACCAACCGGGGTTGGGAAGACCGAACTTGCCAAGGCGCTTGCAGAGAATCTATTTGATTCTGAAAAGCACATGGTGCGGATCGACATGAGTGAATACATGGAAAAAGCATCCGTATCACGGCTTGTTGGCGCTGCACCTGGCTATGTCGGCTATGAAGAAGGCGGCCAATTGACCGAAGCGGTTCGGCGCAACCCGTACACGATCGTTTTGTTTGATGAAATTGAAAAGGCACATCCAGACGTTTTCAACATTTTGCTTCAAGTCTTAGATGACGGGCGGTTAACGGATGGTCAAGGCCGGACGGTTGACTTTAAGAATACAATTTTGATCATGACGTCGAACCTCGGATCTGAAATTTTATTGGATAATGTCAAGGAAGATGGCGTCATTTCGTCAGAAACCAAGGAACAAGTCATGAAACTGGCTCAAGCCCACTTTAAACCGGAATTCTTGAACCGAATCGACGATATTATTACGTTCAGCCCATTGACCTTTGACGCCATTGAAAAGATCGTTGATAAGTTTATTGGTCAATTATCAGCGCGCTTAAGCTCACAAGAAATTGAATTGAAGATCAACGATGACGCGCGGAAGTGGATCGCCAAGGAAGGGTACGATCCAGCATATGGTGCCCGGCCATTGCAACGCTTCATTACGACTCACGTGGAAACGCCATTGGCCAAGGAGATTATTGCTGGCAAAGTGATGCCGCATAGTGTCGTTACGATTGGCCTGGGTGCAAATGATAATTTGGTATTTAAGGCTGAGGATGATCAGGCGGAATAAAAATGACAAGCCATTAACTAACTTCATAGGAAAACTGATAAAGATAGGCTATAATAGTCTATCTTTTTTGTTCTAATAATATTTAGATACTAGCAACAAGAAAAAATATAAAAATTGTAGATACTAAACCAGTTAAAATCGATAGTGAGTTGTAAAAATTGAAAATAAGCGAATTAATGAAGCAGGGAATGCTCTGATTAAGGAAAAATTAAATGTAATTACAACAAAGTTTATATAAAAAAAGTATTTGATAAAATCATGAATTAGCCTGTATAATTAAAGAACGCTGTTTAAAGGAGAGGATAAATATGGCGAATAAAGAAGGAAAAGCAAAGAAACCATTTTATAAAAAATGGTGGTTTTGGTTAATTGTTATTATTGTTATCTTTGGAGCTTGTTCTGCAGGTAGTGGTTCAGATAATTCTGATAAATCATCTAATACTGAAAAGATAGAAAAGAAAAAAGATGACGTAAATAAAAATAAGGAAACTACTTCTGAAAAGAATACAGCAAAGGCAATAACTCTTGGTGCTGGAACATACGAAGTGGGTGAAGGTAAAGATATTGAACCTGGACGTTATGTTATCAAGGCCATTCAAGGATCAGGTAATTTAACGTCTACTGGTAGTGGAGATATTAATGTTATTTTAGGCCAAGCAGTAGATAATACAAGTGGGCAAGTTGATTCATATACTACCGATTTGAAGTTAGGTACAAAGGTCAAAATTGAAGGTATTAATCAAACAAGTTTTACACCTGTTACTAATCGGCAATTTTTAACCCAATTAACAGCCGGTCAATGGGTAGTAGGTAAAGATATCAAGGCGGGTCGATATAAAGTGGTAGCTACCCAAGGTTCAGGTAATTTTCATTCAAATGATGGAGATATTAATGAAATTTTAGGGACAACAGCAGACGATACTACTGGGCAAGTTAAAGGCGTAACTGTAAATCTTCATAAGGGGGAAGTAATTGATTCCGATTTACAAGGTGTTCAATTACAGGCAAAATAAAAAATGAAGAAAACTGTATAAAATAGGGTCTAGTTATCTTTTAACAGATAAGAATTTAATATAGTAATTGTGAGACTTTTATTGAAAAATTCACAAAACATTTAAATCAACTAAAAAAGTTTTAAAAATATATTAATCCTTTTCAATCTACTTTCCATTCCAAAACAATTCCGGTAAACTGAACCTACCACAGGTAAGGGAGCGGGAAAGTTGAAATTAAATAAGGATTTAATGGGGTTATTGACTCAAGTTGCGCTCAAAAAGAGTGAACTTGGATCGGTTGACGGATTATATTCTGTTCGAATCAAAAATGAATATGGGTATTTTATTGTTTATATCGGGACCCGGAAAACGTTGATCAAAGGATTTAGTCGGGTTGCAACGAATGAAAATTTGAGAATTGAACTAAGCTCGTTAGATGATGATCAAACGTTGCATTACGTTGCGGTTCCGGACGTGTTAGCATTGGAAAAGAGTTTAATGCTGATGCTGTACCGCATCGGAAGGTTAAATCAACGCATTATTGAAGATGCGAAAAAATCAAATTAAACGAAAAAGAAGCTGGACAACTAAGTCCAGCTTCTTTCATAACGTTAAGCAAAACTATAAAGTATCAATGAAGATTTATCTTTATAGGGTTAGTTGAGTTTCTAACCATCTTTAATGGTAAATCAATTACAAAAAATAAGCAACACATATTAGAAAAATGTTTATTTAAATTACAAATTTTTCACATTAAATTTAAAATAAAAAGAAGTTCATTGCGAACTTCTCTTAACTCTCTTATGTACTTTTACATTATATAGGGTTTTTAATGAGTAAGAGCAAGTATCTATGGAATACTGGAAGAGATACTTAGTGAAACAAAGTTATAAGAGAGGAATTTTTAGTGCAACCGATTGCACAAACTTTATTTTACATGAATAGTTTTAAAAATCAATTCAAAGCCAAACTAAAATTGAAATGATTTATTAAAATTTTTCTATAAAAATAAAGGTTGCGGTGAATCGCAGCCTTTATTTTTTATCTTCTTCTTTGGCGTTCGGTGCTTTAAGAAACATCGATACAAAATTAATTAAGATCCAGCCGGCAATCATTGGGATCAAACCGCTTGTTACAAAGTTGAATGGAGCACCATTCAAAGCGGAAATAATGTATCCGAATACTTCACCATAAATTGCGCACCAAAAGAGAATTGTAAGTTGTTTTAACATGTTAACAACACCTCTTTACTTGTAGTCTAGTATAGTTTGATAATTTTTTCAAATCGTTCTTTAAGAGAATCTTATCGAATCTGATATAATAAGGATAATAGTGATTAGAAAGGAGATTGTGATGTTTAGTCCATTACAGGTAATCAGCAGTTACAGTTTGTTGCAGAGTACATTAAAAATCGATGAATATGTTAATCGCGGGAAAGAACTGGGTTACCAGGCATTGGCATTAACGGATATTAATGTAATGTACGGTGTGCTTGACTTTTACCATGCATGTCAAAAAGCCGGCATTAAGCCGTTGATCGGATTAACATTGCAATTGAACGGTAAGGGGACGGATCCCCAAGAAATCATTTTATTAGCGCAAAATAAGAACGGCTACCAAAATTTAATGAAAATTTCGTCAGCCAAAATGACCGCCGATGGCTATGAGGCTGGTGAAGGTCCGTTGGCGCTCGACCAAATTCAGCCATTCACGCAGGACCTAAAGGTGATCATTGTTGAAAAATCACCGGTTTTTGCGGGAATTCGCAATCACAGTTTTGAAGTCGCAGCTGGTTTTGTAAAGCAGTTATTGCAATTTTGGCAATCTGAAGATATTTATTTAAGCGTTAATCCGCAAATGGATGATGACTTAGTTTACGGTTTGCGCCAATTACAGAATCAATTTGGAATTCGGCTGATTGCAAACGAGCCAGTTAAGTATCTTCATCCGGAAGAAGCATTTGATCTGCAGGTTTTAAATGCGATTGGAACAAATGCAAAGTTGATGCCGGAACGGCTTGCAGCCCCGATCAAAGGCGAAGACTACCTTAAATCAAGCGAAGAATTGCATCAAGAATTTACCCAGTCGGGCCTTGAAGACTGTTGGCAAACGGCATGTGATGTAGTTGATCAAATTCAAATCAGCCTTGAATTTCCGCCAACGCAATTACCGCATTATGCAACGCCGGATGGAATTGATTCGGCAACGTATTTGCGGCAGCTTTGCCAGGAGGGCTTGAAGAAGCGGTTGGCTCAAATCCCGAATGCTGATCCGCAACAGTACCAGCAACGGCTTGACCACGAATTGGAAGTCATTCACCGGATGGGGTTTGATGATTACTTTTTGATCGTGTGGGACGTTACGAATTTCTCCCATACGCATGATATTTTAGTGGGACCAGGACGGGGGTCTGCAGCCGGTTCGTTGGTTTCATATACCTTATTTATTACCGACGTTGATCCGATTGAGTACGGCTTGCTGTTTGAACGGTTCTTGAATGAAGAACGGGCACAGATGCCGGATATCGATTTGGATATTCCTGATCAAAAACGGGATGAGATCATTAACTACGTCCATCAAAAATACGGGCAAACGCACATGGCCCAGATCATTACGTTTGCGCACTTGAATGCGCGGCAAGTAATTCGCGATGTCAGTCGGGTAATGGGGCAGAATACATTTGAAGTTTCTAACTGGTCAAAGGCAATGCCGCGATTACACAATGTTACGTTAAAGAATGCGTACCAGCAGTCGCAACCGTTACGTAATATGCTGGCTGACAGTAAATTAAACCAAAAAATCTATCAAACCGCGATGGCCCTTGAAGGATTACCGCGGCAGTATAGTACCCATGCCGCAGGGGTGATTTTGAGTGATCATGATTTGCGGGGATTTGTTCCGGTGCAAATTGGCGGTGAAGGAATTTACTTGACGCAATTTGCGAAGGAACAGGTTGAAGAAATCGGCTTGTTAAAGATCGATTTCCTTGGATTGCGCAACTTAACGATTCTGGATAACGCGATTCACTTTGTTAAACGTGATTTTGACCGGAATTTTGACATTCATCAAATCAGTCTGGAAGATCCGCAAACGCTGCAAGTCTTTCAAAAAGCGGATACTGCCGGGATCTTCCAATTCGAATCAAGCGGGATCCGGAACGTTTTGGAACAGTTGCGGCCGCAACGATTTGAAGATATCGTTTCAACTAACGCGCTGTTCCGCCCGGGCCCAATTCAAAATATTGATGAGTTTATTCGGCGGAAAAACGGCCAGGCACCGATCACGTACCCGAATCCGCGCTTAAAACCAATTTTGCAACTGACTTACGGAATTATTGTCTATCAGGAACAGGTTATGCAGGTTGCGGCTGAAATGGGCGGTTTTACGCTTGGTCAAGCGGACTTACTGCGGCGGGCAATGAGTAAGAAGAAGCAGGATGTAATTGACCGGATGCGGGATCAGTTTATCCAGGGAGCGATGAGCAAAGGATACGCTCAAGCAGATGCAGTTCAAGTTTACGAATTCATCGAACGGTTTGGAAACTACGGCTTTAACCGGTCGCACTCAGTGGCATATTCAAAATTAGCTTTTCAGTTAGCGTACATTAAATGTCATTATCCGGCGGCCTTTTATGCAGCGGTCCTAAATTCCGTTGTTGGTGCTTCTGAAAAGACGCGCAATTACGTGATGGAAGCGCGTGAACGCGGCGTTCGAGTTCATTTACCAGACGTTAATCAAAGTCAAATCTACTTTATTTTAAAGAATCATGAAATTTACTTTGGTTTCCGGAGTATTCGAAAGCTACGGATCGACTTTATTCAGGCGCTTTTGAATGAACGCAAGACAAACGGTTATTTCCATGGTTTAGTCGATTTCATTCGGCGCATTGATAATAAGTTTTTAAATCAGGAAACGTTGGAAGCCCTGATCTATGCCGGGGCTTTTGATTCGTTTGATTCTAATCGCAATCACTTGCTTGCGGAAATGCCGGGAATTCTTGAGGGCATTAAGTTAAGCGGCGGCAACGTTGATTTGCTGAAACAGTTGATGCCAAAGAAGACGGCGCCGACGGCAGGGTTATCTGCCAACGAGTTATTGGAAAAGGAAGCCGAATATCTTGGAACGTACGTATCCGGGCATCCGATCGATCAATACCGGAAACTGATTGAAATTTACCGGACAGTTCCGGTTAATCAGATTCAAGTTACAAATTTTGTGCGGACGGTTCTATATGTTAAACACGTTAAATTGATTCGAACTAAGAACCAAACGCAGATGGCCTTTGTCGATGTCAGTGATCCAACCGGCGAAATCGAAATGACGGTCTTTCCGCAACAGTTTGCTCAATTTGGCGGGCTGTTGCATTCGGGTGAAGTTTTGATGATCACCGGTAAGGTTCAAGAACGGAACGGCAAGCTGAATTTGGTTGCAAATACGATTCAACGGGCCGCTGAAATCAGTGATCGCTGTTATTATTTGCGCGTTGATCAGTTGAATGCGCCTTTGCAGCAACAGTTATTGCAAGTAATGCGTCAAAATCACGGCTCGGTTCCGGTGATCGTTTACGAAAAACAGCGGCAACGAAAAATTGCAATGGAGCAACAGTACTGGTTAAGTGATTCAGCACAAACCAGGGCAAAATTGGTTCAATTACTCGGGAAGGGTAACGTTGTCCTTCAATAAAAAATTAGTAAAATTGGTCTAAACCATCAAGTACGCAGGAACCCTTAAATCCTTCGAAAATCCTTAAATATAATTGAAAATATTTAAAGACAACTAAATTTAAAAGTGATAAGATAGTAATCGGAGAATGTATATTATTAGATTTATTACTCGAGGTGAAAACAAGTGAAACGCATTGGTATTCTTACAAGCGGTGGCGATTCACAAGGAATGAACGCTGCTGTTCGTGCCATTGCTCGTTCTGCAATGAGCGCTGGTCTCGAAGCTTACGGAATCAACTACGGATTCAAAGGGTTAGTTGAAGGTAACATCTTTAAGATGGACTCTAAAGAATTAGACGGCATTATCAATCGTGGCGGGACAATTCTTTATTCAGCTCGTTTCCCAGAATTCGCCCAAGAAGAAGTTCAACTTCAAGGGATTGAACAACTTAAGAAGTTCGGGATCGATGCTTTAGTTGTTATCGGCGGCGATGGTTCATATCACGGTGCTGAAAAACTTACAAAGCACGGTTACAATTCAATCGGGGTTCCAGGAACAATCGATAACGATATTCCAGGAACAGACTTTACGATCGGGTTCGACTCTGCAGTAAATGTTGCAACCGAAGCCCTTGACCGGATCAACGACACCGCAACTTCACACCAACGGACATTCGTTGTTGAAGTTATGGGTCGGGGAGCAGGCGATATCGCATTATGGGCTGGAATTGCTGCAGGTGCGGATGCAATCGTTATTCCTGAACGCGATTATGATATTGAAGCAATCGCAAACAAGATCAAAGAAAACCGTGAAAACGGCAAAGATCACGCTTTGATCGTTCTTGCTGAAGGCGTAATGTCAGCACAAGAATTTAAAGAAAAATTAGATCAATACGGCGACTTTGACAGCCGGGCTGTAACATTGGCTCACATCCAACGTGGTGGCGTGCCAACAGCTAAGGATCGGGTATTGGCAAGCCGGTTAGGCGACTATGCCGTACGTTTATTACTTGAAGGTAAAGGCGGTTTGGCCATTGGTATCCATGACAACAAGCTGGTTGCCACAGATATCATTGACACATTGGAAAACCACAAGCACAAGACAGATGTCTCATTGCTTGACTTAAATGATCGTTTAAGATTCTAATTTGACAGAAGGAGAACTAACTCATGAAAAAGACAAAGATTGTTAGTACACTTGGACCAGCAAGTAACGATTTAGACACAATCGTTAAGTTGATCGAAGCTGGCGCAAACGTATTCCGTTTCAACTTCTCACACGGTGACCATGAAGAACACTTAGGTCGGTTAAACCTTGTTCACGAAGCTGAAAAGAAGACTGGTAAGACAGTTGGTATCTTACTTGATACAAAGGGTGCTGAAATTCGGACAACCGTTCAAAAAGACGGCAAGATCGAATTCCACATCGGCGATGAAGTTCGGATCTCAATGGATGACTCAATCGAAGGTACAAAGGAAAAGATTGCTGTTACATACCCAGGACTTTACGATGACGTTCACGAAGGCGGTCACGTATTGTTTGATGACGGTTTGATCGACATGCAAATCGAAAAGAAAGATGACGCAAACCGTGAATTGGTATGTAAAGTATTGAACGAAGGTGTGTTAGGTTCACGTAAAGGTGTTAACGCTCCTGGCGTATCAATCAACTTACCAGGGATCACAGAAAAAGACTCAAGCGATATCCGCTTTGGTTTGGATCACGAGATCAACTACATCGCTGCTTCATTCGTACGTAAACCACAAGATATCTTAGATATCCGTGAATTACTTGAAGAAAAGCACATGGAACACGTTCAAATCTTCCCTAAGATCGAATCACAAGAAGGTATTGACAACTTTGATGAAATCTTGAAGGTTTCAGATGGTTTGATGATCGCTCGTGGTGACATGGGTGTTGAAATCCCACCTGAAAATGTTCCTTTGGTACAAAAGTCATTAATCAAGAAGTGCAACGCTGTAGGTAAGCCAGTTATCACAGCTACACAAATGCTTGACTCAATGATTGAAAACCCACGTCCAACACGTGCCGAAGCATCAGACGTTGCGAACGCTGTATTTGACGGGACAGACGCAACAATGCTTTCAGGTGAATCAGCAAACGGTGACTACCCTGTAGAAGCTGTTGCAACAATGGCACGGATCGACGTTAAGGCTGAAAACGCATTACGTCAATACAAGAACTTCTCAATCAACGACTTCGACAAGACAGACGTTACAGAAGCAATTGGTCGTGCAGCTGCAGAAGCAGTTGAAAACTTAGGCATCAAGACAATTGTTGCCGCTACAGAATCAGGCTACACAGCTAAGATGATTTCGAAGTATCGTCCAGATGCAGACATCTTAGCCGTAACATTCGACGATCGTACACGTCGCGGCTTGATGGTTAACTGGGGCGTATATCCAGTTGTTGCTGAAAAACCAGCTACAACAGATGAAATGTTCAAATTAGCTACAGAAGAAGCTAAGAAGGCTGGCCTTGCTAAGGAAGGCGACTTAATCTTAATCGTTGCCGGTGTTCCTGTTGGCGAAAAAGGTACAACAAACATCATGAAGATCCAATTAGTTGGTTCTGCATTAGTTAAGGGCCAAGGTGTTGGCGAAGAAACAGTTATCGGTAAAGCCGTAATTGCTAAGTCAGCAGACGAAGCTAACAAGAAAGCTGAAGAAGGTTGCGTACTTGTAACAAAGACAACTGACAAGGACTACTTACCAGCAATCGAAAAGGCATCAGCATTAGTTGTTGAAAACGGTGGTTTAACATCACACGCAGCTGTTGTTGG
>LHCFC04200__coassemble_530_pt1 | contig 24758 bp, 16 predicted proteins | sample LHCFC04200__metabat2_low_PE_012 | metagenome-assembled genome bin LHCFC04200
GACTTTTGTGGGAAAATATTATTAAATTCTACTCGAAGTAGTTATCCTGAGTCTAAAAGACTTGCAGAATTACTTGTTTTATCATATGGGAAAAAATATAATTTTAAAACAATAACTTTACGTCCGACGCAAGTTATTGGAGCAGGGGTTAATTTTAACGATTCTCGTGTTTTTGCGGAATTTACTCGACAAGCATTACTTAATCATAAAATAGTGATGAAAACTGAAGGAAAAACGGTTCGTAGTTATATTTATAGCAGAGATATGATAACTAGTATTTTACATTGTTTAAATAATTTAAATGATACAAATACGTATAATGTTTCAAATGAGGATATAACTATTTCAATTGCAGAAATGGCTAGGATTATTGCAAATAATGTAAAAAATACAGATATAGTGATTGATCAGACCGATACAGACAAAAGGGGATTTGCCCCAGAATTACAAATGAAGTTATCTAGTAAAAAATTACAAAATACAGGGTGGATTCCCAGTGTGAATTTAGATGAAATGTTTGCAAAACTTATTGCTTCATTTGAAGAGCAAGTAGAGGAGGCACTAAAATGAACACGGCCGTTATTTTTGCCGGTGGCGTTGGTCGGCGGATGAGGAGTAAAGATTTACCTAAACAATTTTTAAAATTACATGATAAACCGATTATTATTCATACATTAGAGGTATTTGAGAATAGTCCGGAAATTGATGCAATTGTTATTTCTTGTGTTAGTAATTGGATCGAGTATTTAGAAAAATTAATTGTAAAGTTTAATATTAAAAAAGTTAAAAAAATAGTTCCGGGAGGTAAAACGGGACAAGATAGCATTTTTAATGGACTTAAAGCTGCTGAAAAAATTGGTAGCCGTAAGGATGATATAGTATTAATTCATGATGGAGTCCGCCCATTAATTTATCCTCAAACAATTCATGATGATATTGTTTCAGTTAAGCAAAATGGTTCAGCTATTACTAGTATAAAAGTAAAAGAAACGGTACTTATAGTTGATAGTAATGAAAAAATCATAGATGTTCCAAATAGATCACAATCGAGATTAGCAAGAGCTCCACAGTGCTTTTATTTAAGGGATATTTTAGAGGCACATGAAAAGGCACGTAAAAGTGGGAAACATGATTTTATTGATTCATGTTCAATGATGCAATATTATGGCTATGATATGTATCTAGTTGATGGGCCGCAAGAAAATATAAAAGTTACAACGCCAGACGATTTTTATACAATGAGAGCGTTATTAGATGCAAAAGAAGATGCACAAATTTATGGCTTGGATGAATAAAAATTAGATTAATAATTAAAGAATTGTTAGACTGATTGTATTATGATACACTGCGTAGCAGATGAAAATATTCTTTTTTAAGTATTTTTACTGTAATTGATATCAAATAATCCTGAAGAAAATAGGACTTTAAATAATTCATATTTTCTTTTATATAAAAAATATAAAGGCGGTTTTGTAATTATGAACGATGAAGATAATTTGTCACGGGTACAAAGTCACCGTCAAGCTCCAAAGCCTAAAAAGAAAAAGCACATTGTAAGAAATGTATTTTTAGGGATTTTGGTAGTTTTGATTATTTTAACGGGTGTCTTTGCCACAACGGCGTTTCATAACTTAAAGAGTACAACTAATAAGATGTATCAAGGATCAGGCACAAGTGATTCGCGGAATGCTTCTTCCTTACTTGCCCAAAAGAAGCCTGTTTCAATTTTGATTTTAGGAACTGATACGGGCGCCTTAGGCCGAAGTTATAAAGGGCGTACAGACACCATGATGGTGATGACTTTAAATCCTCAAAAACATAAAACGACATTGGTAAGTATTCCACGGGATATGGAAGTTAATTTTCCTGATTATCCTCAATATTCACCGGCTAAAATTAACTCAGCTTATACATATGGCGGTGTAAAGGGAGCCATCAAGACGGTTGAAAACCATTTTAATATTCCAATTGATTATTATGTTTTGATCAATATGGGCGGCCTTGAAAAAGCGATTAACGATGTCGGCGGGATTACCGTTACATCCCCGTTGACCTTTAGTTATGGAGGTTCAAGCTTTACGAAGGGTCAACCAGAACACATGGATGGCAAAACAGCATTGAATTTCGCGCGGATGCGTCACCAAGATCCAATGGGTGACTATGGGCGGCAAGAACGTCAACGGCTAGTAATTACTGCATTGATGAAGAAGTCAATCTCACCATCAACAGTATTGAATAAGGATTTCCTTGATTCAATTTCTGCTCAAGTTAAGACTGACTTAACGCTAAGTGACATGAAGAAACTTGCATTTTCATATCGCGGGGCATCAAAGAATGTTGAAAGCACATACGCTCAAGGATCAAACCAAACCCTTGATGGCATCGACTTCCAAGTTGTTTCTGTTCAAGAACGGCAACACATTTCTGATATTATTCGGAAGTCATTAGGATTGAAGCCATCAACGATTCAGACTGAGTAAGTTAGTTATCGATTCAGATAAATGATTTTAGACGACCTCGTTATATAGCGGGGTCGTTTTTTTATTCTGATTATTTAAATGGATGAGCTTTTATTTCCTTTTAGATATTTTTAGATTTGATTGCAATCAAAAACCTCGCCCAGATTTCAAGGCGAGGTTTTACTTTACTTTCGATTTTGTTTTCGATTAAACATTCCTAGGTTAGCGAATAATAACAATGGAACGAAGTTAAACGATGCGTCTAAGTAGTGCTGATCGATTCCGGCACTGATAAAAATGATGATGAATGCTAATTCGATCGGTAAGTAGTTTGGATTCTTCAAGAAACGGTTGTTCAGCATGAAGAATAAGACGATCGAAATCAGCAGCATTGGAATTCCATACATCCACAAGATTCGGAAGAATGATGCGTCAATGAAGAATCCAGCACCACCACCAGGCTGGTAAATGTATCGGCCGGTGAAGCTGATTGGAAAGTGTTGGAAAAGCGTTTGTTCGTGTGATAATCGTCCTGATAAAGCGCTGTTGATCAGGTTCAGGATCTTATTGCTTGGGAAGCAAGTAAATAAGAATCCAATCAGGTAAACCAAGAACATATAAACTAGCATCGTAATATTGATCGATTTAATACTGATTTTCTTGAACAGCTGTTTGATCTTCGGGTAAGCAACCAGGAAGACGATCAGTAAGAGTGAAAGCAACAAGTCGACCCGTGTTCCAGTAATCAAATAGAACCAGAAGATGACCGCAATGAATGAAATGTATTCTGGTAAACGCAGTTTAAATTTCTTTAAAACCGCATATGCTAGTAACAAGGCTAAACCTCGAGCAGCATAGTCGCTCGGATATGCCATTCCTAGAGCATACCGGTAGACTGGTGAATACAAGCTCCGCGTTGTTGAATAGTTCCAAATCACGCCGGACAATGCCAAAATCGCAGCTACGATCATGAATGCGATGTTCGTTAACATGAAGACTTTCAAAATCTGTTCCGCTTTGACATCTTTAGCTCCAATAATGAAGAAACTAAAGTAAAATACGTCAACACTCGCGGCAATGTACGATGACATATACAGGTAAAATTCCATTAAGAAGAAGATCACTAATTTTTGCCAGTTATGTTCATCAAGAAACACAATCTTAGCGGTAACCATCAATGCTGGAATTAATTCAAGAATAAAAATGAATCCTTGCGAGAAAAACGGAAACATCTGACTATTCTTGATCATATTTGCGACGATGAAGATCGATAATGCAATCAAGTATAGCGCAGAAGCAACGTTCGGATGAGTTTCCTTGAATTTTCTTGCTTTCGTTGCCCAGTTTGTTAAGATCGAATCCATTTACATCACCTGCTTAACAATTTGATCTAATGCAGCTTTAGTGTAGTGGCCTTCACGCAACCGCATTGCCATGTTGATGGCATTTTGCTTGATCGTCTTGTATTCGTCATCCGTGATTTGAGCAAGGACGTCATCGAGGTCGTTTAAGTTGTCAATTGCCAAGCCGACATGGTTTTCTTCAATGAATTTGGCCATGGCAGCTTTTTTCCAGATAATTACTGGAATGCCAGAACTCAAGTACAATGATGTCTTGTGCGGGGCGTTAAATTGTAAGTAGTGGCCGTATGTTCCAGAACATGTATCAAGTTCATCGCCATCCCAAACAAGGCCAAAGTTTTGCGTTAACTTCTTTGGCAATTCTTCAGGTGAAAGTTTACCTTCATATTGGATGCAATCTGGATATTGGTCTGCCGGATTTGGTCCGTGCAGTGTTAATTTAGTGTCCTTTAAGTTTAACTTGGTTAAGAAGGTCGACTTTTCCAAACTCCCAGCGAAGACAACGGATTTGTTGTAATCCATGTCTTGATTGATCAATTGTGGATTTTGATAATCAAAAATTCCAAGGTTAACGATCGGAACGGTGATTCCGTGTTCTTTCAACCAGTCAGTCATTGGTTGGTTATGCGCGATGATTCCGTCAGCTTGTTTCAGAAGCCGTAATTCGTTGTCTGAGTAATTATCTGTATCATCGAACATCCGAATTCCTTCGATATCATGGATGACGTAAACCAACTTAGCGTGCGTGTACTTTTTAATGTCTTCAATTAAATGGTTCATTAAAAAGGTTGAGTACATTGGATATTGAAAGACGATCACATCTGCGTCATTCGCATTCTTCAGCAGCTTAGGAATCGTGATCTTACTGTACTTCAGTTTTTTTAATTTGGATTTAAAATTATGGCTTAGCGGATAAGCTGGCAAAAGAATTGGTCGATAACCAACTTGGCGGGCAAAAGTTGTTACGTCTTTTTGGGCTTTTATTTTTTTACTAATTGAACATTTAGCAAAATCACTAATAATGTACTTTTTCATATTGAATCTTTCCTCTTAGATTGTTTGTCAGTAATAGGATAACTGTAAGGGGACCGGATTGACAACTATAAAAAATGAAAAAGCATTTAAGAATTTATTTGAAAGTTGTTTGTTTTAAACAAATAAAGATTATTTTCTGTTGGAAATTATTAACTATAGATTATGATTACATATATTATTAATACTTTGTTTTGAAAATTAAAGATAATTTATAAAGCTCGTAAGACTTTCTTAACATCTCTTTATCATTTCAAAATTTTTAAATTATACAATAACATCGAATTCATTAGGTTATGTCTTTTTTTAAGAGTAAGCAATGAGTTACAAAAGGTGTAAGGAGATTTTCGTTATGAAAAAGGGTAAGAAACGCAACTTGCTGATCGTCATTGCGTCAGCAATTGTTGCGGTCTTTATCGCAGTTGGTGCTGCAATCCACGCGAACGAAATTACAACGATCAAGGGATTAAGCGGCAGCGACGCAACGGTTACAAATAGCCAGGGACAAGTGGTTGATCCTTCTAGCCTACCAGACGATGGCTGGACGGGGTACAACGTAAGCTATAACTGGTCAATTCCAGATAGCACGAACGTTGCCAATGGCGATGCTGCAACGGTAACGTTACCTGATGGAATGGTTGTCAACCAGGATACGACCGGGGTTGTTAAAAACTCGAAGGGCGAGGTTGTCGGAACCGTTAAGTTCACTAAGGGTTCATCAACCGGAACGATCACCTTTAACGGTAAGCTTGCCGGTCAATATGGTAAGCACGGAACATTGTCCGTAACAGCCGTTAAGAAGGCTAAGTCATCTGCAAGTACAGCAAGCGGTTCAGCTACTGGCGGCGGATCAACAAATAGCAACCTTACTTGGGGAATCAATAAGGCTGGTTGGATTGATCAAGGGGCCGAAAAGAATGGCGTTCCAACTAAGATTTACTGGGATATCGTTATTAATCCTCAAGGCAAATCTTTGAAGAACGTTAAGGTAACTGATACGATTGGCGACGGTCAAACATATGATAATGGCTCAGCAACGTTCCATTCAGTTCAATACCATGAAGGTCAAGAAAGTACAAGAACTGGAACGGTTTCAGGAACAACATCAGTTAGCGGCAATACGATTACCTTTAATTTAGGTGACATTGATACACCAGTTGAAATCGAATACGAAACAACGATTACAAACATCAATGTTAACGGTGGTAACCTTTGGAGCAATAAAGCAACTGTTACGACTACAACACCAAATGTTAAGTGGTCACGTTCAACTGATTCAGCAACCGTCAACTGGGGAACTGGTGGGACAGCTCAAAGCTATGCCGGCAAGATCGAAGTTACAAAGGTTGACTCAGTTGATAAGACCAAGGTCTTACCAGGTGCAGTCTTCGAATTAGAAAATGCAAATCACCAAGTTATTAAGACAAACTTAGTAACTGGTCAAGATGGTAAGGTTACAGTTGATGACTTACCAGACGGTCAATACTATTTAGTTGAAACTAAGGCTCCTGCAGGTTATCAATTAAGTTCAACTCCAATTCAAGTTGTAATCAGTAGCAGCAATAACCACACAGCAACACCGGTTGTTGCAGATAAGCCAGCAGTTTCAAGCAGTAGTTCAAGTTCAAGCTCAAAGAGCTCATCAAGTAAGAAGTCAAGTTCAAGCAAGATTTTAAGCAGCAGTAAGAAGAGTTCAAGTATTAAGAGCTCATCAAGCAAGAAGTCAAGTTCAAGCAAGATTTCAAGTAGCAGTAAGAAGAGTTCAAGCATTAAGAGTTCATCATCAAAGAAGTCAAGTTCAAGCAAGGTTTCAAGCAGTAGTAAGAAGAGTTCAAGCATTAAGGGTTCATCAAGCAAGAAGTCAAGTTCAAGCAAGATTTCAAGCAGCAGCAAGAAGAGTTCAAGCGTAAAGAGCTCATCATCAAAGAAGTCAAGCTCAAGTGTGAAGGCTTCAAGCAGCAGTAAGAAGAGCTCAAGTGTAAAGAGCTCATCAAAGAAGTCAAGCTTAAGCAAGATTTCAAGCAGTAGCAAGAAGAGCTCAGGTATTAAGAGTTCATCAAGCAAGAAGTCAAGTTCAAGCAAGATTTCAAGCGTAAAGAGCTCATCATCAAAGAAGTCAAGCTCAAGTGTGAAGGCTTCAAGCAGTAAGAAGAGCTCAAGCATTAAGAGTTCATCAAGCAAGAAGTCAAGCTCAAGCAAGGTTTCAAGCAGCAAGAAGAGTTCAAGTATTAAGGGTTCATCATCAAAGAAATCAAGTTCAAGCAAGATTTCATCAAGCAGCAAAAAGAGCTCAAGCGTAAAGAGTTCGTCAAGTAAGAAATCAAGTTCAAGCAAGGTTTCAAGCAGTAGCAAGAAGAGTTCAAGTGTGAAGAGCTCATCAAGCAAGAAATCAAGTTCAAGCAAGATTTCAAGCAGTAGCAAGAAGAGTTCAAGTGTGAAGAGCTCATCAAGCAAGAAATCAAGTTCAAGCAAGATTTCAAGCAGTAGCAAGAAGAGTTCAAGCGTAAAGAGTTCGTCATCAAAGAAGTTAAGCTCAAGCAAGATTTCAAGTAGTAGCAAGAAGAGTTCAAGCGTAAAGAGTTCATCATCAAGTAAGAAGTCAAGTTCAAGCAAGATTTCATCAAGCAGTAAGAAGAGCTCAAGTATCAATAGCTCATCAAGTAAGAAATCAAGCTCAAGTAAGGTTTCATCAAGTAGTAAGAAGAGCTCAAGTATCAATAGCTCATCAAGTAAGAAATCAAGCTCAAGTAAGGTTTCATCAAGTAGTAAGAAGAGCTCAAGCGTAAAGAGCTCATCAAGCAAGAAATCAAGTTCAAGCAAGATTTTAAGTAGCAGCAAGAAGAACTCAAGTGTAAAAGCTTCAAGCAACTCATCATCAAAGGGATCAGCAACGGCTAAGAGTCACCGTGGTGGCAACCGTCCTGTAAAGAGCTCATCATCAGTTGAATCATCAAGCAACATCAATACTGAATCAAGTTCAACAATGAACACGGCTTCGGAATCAACAAGCAAGCCAAGCAAGGACACTGAAACAAGTGTGAAGGTACCATCAAAGGCTTCAACAATCAGTTACGTTGACAAATCAACTGAAAAGTCAGTTCCTGTGACTGTAAGCAGTGAAACGAACACAATGGTTGAAAGTTCAGTTTCATCAGCAGTGCGGACAGGATCAGGTTCGAGTTCATTTGGAAGCTCAATGATCAACAAGCCAACATTGGTATCAAGCTCAATGAACGTCCCAGTAACAAGCTGGTCAAAGGAAACTGTGAACGGAAGTTCAGCAACAACTGTTGGAACAACAGTGATCACATACTCACAAAGCGAAATTCCAAATACTAATAAGGAAAGCAACAGTGTGGTCAACAAGCCGACAGCCAACACGGCAACAACGCAAAATACAACTGTAATTAATAACAATCACAGTACAAACCAAGGCGGAGTGGCAGTTGTTGGAAATAACAATAACAACGGCAACAACGCTCAAGGTGGTCAAACAAATCAAGGCGGCCAAGCTGCTCAAGGCAACAAGAGTGGTAAAGGCAATGGCAACGGTCATGGTGAAGGCTTACCACAAACTGGTGAAGCAGCCGCAACCGCAGCAGTTGGCTTAGGAATCGCATTGATCGCAATTTCAGGAATCGTTGTTCTTGAAAAGAAGAATTAATTTCTTGAAATAAAGAAGAAGTCTTAGAGGTTATCTCTAAGGCTTCTTTTAATTGTTTTAAGAATTGATAAAATTTATTTAGATATTTTGGAATATCTGATAGAATAATTAAAGAGCCCCAAGCTGGTAGTTGAAGTTGAAGCTTGGAGCATAGTGAGTAAGTTAGTTATAGGGATAAGGTTAGAGTATTTATCAAACCCTATGCTTGTAATGATATACTCTTTAGGGTAATTAATCAATTTTATCAAGAGTAGATGATTCGGAATTCAAGCCGGATCATTTTTTATATCCGAATATTGAGTTATTGAATTTTTATTGGTGAAAACCCTTGAAGTACCAAGTTTGATTCATTAATATAGAAACGGCTTTCATTGAACAAACCGGTGCATTTATGCGAACTAAAACGTTAAATATAAAGTTATAATTCATATTTTAAAAATATTTTATAAATTTTAATAATAATTTGATTGTGGTCGGTATATCGTGATAAATGTTGAAATTACGGCAATTATTTTAAAGAAAGGCCAAAATTAGGAATTAAACAAAAATAAAGCAGCAATAATTACGTTCGATTATGCCAGAACATTCTGTGAATAATTCGTGAAGAAATCAAAATGAATTGATAAATCATCCTTCAAGAATTTAAAGGGTTAATTAAAATTAATTACACTGTTTGGCAGGTGTAACAGATTGTTTTATACTTAAAACGTTATGTAAATCAGGTAAGGAGTAAGGATCAGAATGAAATTAGTAGAAAAGAGGTATTTCGATGAAGAAAATAAGTAAAGAAAAACGCGAAATGATTATTCGCCGGACTTTGTACTTCGGATTACCTTTGATCATTATGGCGATTATCTATGCAATATTGCATGTGTATCCCTTTGGTAAGCTTTCATTGTTAACGTATGACATGGGGGAACAATACGTTGACTTTTTTGCGTTTTATAAGGATACATTGTTGCATCATCCAAGCCAGTTACTGTATTCATTTACAAATGGAATTGGTGGCGAAACATTAGGATTGTGGGCCTATTACTTATTGAGTCCATTTAATTTGATTTTGCTATTCTTCCCGAAGAGTATGCTGCCGGTTGGAATAATGATAATGACGCTGATCAAATACGGGTGTGCCGGCTTGGCGCTTGGCTATTGCTTAGAAAAGATGCACTGGACAGATCAAAAATGGATTCCGGCTGCAACGGTTTGCTATGCTTTGATGGGATGGATTTTAGCCAATGAATTTAACATCATGTGGCTTGACGTCTTAGTTCTTTTACCGTTTATCTTATACGGAATTGAAAAGATTTTTGATGAAGACCGGTCATTTTACTATACGATTTTCTTAGCATTAACGCTGTTTATTAATTTCTATATGGGATACATGGTCTGCATTTTTGTAGTTTTGTATTTCATTTGGACAGCTGTTCGCAAGTGGCAAAATTGGAAAACATTTGGGAAGAAAGCAGCTCGGTTCAGTATCAGTTCGCTTTTAGCGGCCGGATCCGTTGCCTTTCTGCTTTTACCAACGTATTTTGATATTACGAAGAGTAAAGGGGTTTATACCCAACAAACGATTCAATCCGTGATTGAATATCAACCATGGAAGATGCTCAGCAAATTCATGATTGGAACGATCAATGATAATCAAATTCAAAACGGTTTTCCTAACCTGTTTGTTGGCGCCTTAATTATCGGTGGTTTTATTTTGTACTTCTTAGCAAAGAAGATTCCGTGGAGAGAAAAAATCACGGCCGGGTTAGTCTGTGTCTTCATGTTCTTTGCAATGTGCTGGCAACCGCTTGATCTGGTATGGCACGCTTTCCAATATCCGGTATATTATCCATATCGGTTTAGTTACTTAGTAAGTACGTGGATGATTTTACTTGCTTTGCGGGGATTCGCGAAGGTCGGGAAACCCAAAATTTATCAGCTAGCAATTACGTTTATCATTCCGGTAATTTGCTGGATTGTTATCTTTATTAATCGGAAGAAGTTCAACTTCTTAACGGTTCCGAATGCGATTGCCACCTTGATTTTCTGGATCGTAATTTTTGGAATTATGATCTGGATGTTAATGGGCTGGAACAAGCAAATCAAGAAGTTTAACTTGCAAATGTTGGCTTCAGGCTTAATGCTTGTTTTAATTGCGGCTGAATGCGGGATGAACGGGTATCAAACGATCAAGAATATTCCGGGCGCTAGCGAAGTTAGTTACACGAATTTTGTAGCCAATCTCGACCGTGATATTGCGTGGATCAATAATCAGGATAACGGGCATACGTTCTACCGGATCGGCAAGACTTTCCAACGCAGTGAAAATGATTCACTGAATGCTGGATATCGCGGATTGTCAGGATTTACTTCAACGCAAAATGCGGCAGTTACAAGTTTCATGAATTCGATGGGGCAACCAAACTACCTTGGAAAGGAAAATTACACGGAAGGAACGTTGCTGACCGATTCAGTCATGGGAGCTAAGTACTTCCTTGCACCAACTGATCAGTTTGATAATTTAGTTAAAAATAACAACTGGGTTACACCGGCAACTTCATACCGGCCGGATATTTCGTTCTATGGTCCGGTCAAACGAATTAATGGGGTAACGATTTATCAGAACCCGTTAGCATTATCGGTTGGGTTTGCAGCCACAAAGGATGTTTTGTCATCGAAGAATAACTTCCCATCAAGTGATTTTACGGCGGATAACCAAAGCTATCTGTTGAACACGATTGCGGGAACTCATCGGCAATACTTTGATAAGGTTGGCTATTATACTAAGATGACTAACTGTACATTAGATGGTGGGGCCAACGGTAATTTGATCACCACTGACCCGAACCAACCATCAACTTATGAAATTCAGCTGAAAAATGTCGGGGCTGAACCATACTACATTCAGTTAACAACCGGAATTGTTTGGAACTCGTCGATCACGATCAACGGCAATAGTATGCCAGGAATGGGAAATGGCTCGCAACCAACGTTATTTAACGTTTCAGCCAATACTCCTGGACAAGATGTTACGATCGATATTAATCCAAATAACGGCAAGACGATCGATTTGAATGATCTTGAGGTTTATAAATTTAACCTTTCAGCATTTGAAAAGACGATTTATTCTGTGATGAACAATCAATGGAATCTAACTCATAATGGCCGGTTGCAATTACGAGGCAACATTGATATTCCGCATGATAAAGACGTGATGATGACCACGATTCCATTTAACAAAGGATGGAGCGCCAAGGTTGACGGACAAAAAGTTAAACCGCGCGAAGCCTTTGGAACGTTCTTAGCAATTCCAATGACTCCCGGACGCCACCATGTAACGTTATCGTTCTGGCCACCGCTATTAACCCCTGGAATCATTGTAACTTTGATTACCTGGGCAATTTTAGTGCTGTGTTGGCGGTATGAAAAGAAGAAATAAAAGAAACGCTGTGATTTGAATCACAGCGTTTTATTTTTCAAATGAAGATTTTTGATCAAATTTTTCATTCAGGATCGATCGTAACTGGTGAATATTCTGACTGAAATGATGAATGTCACGGTCGTTCATGCAAATGGAAAAGTATTTCTCATCATTCACTGCTTTGCGAATATCTTCAAACTGCCCGATTTCGAAGTACCGGTAGCGTTGCGGTGAGGATGGAATGAAATTTCCTGTTACCAAGTTATAGTACCGGACGATCCATTCAGAAATATCGTGATTTCCCCGAACATGGTGCGTGATCGTTTCGTGACACTCAGTTGGAAAAACATTTTCAACAACGTTTTTAAACTCAGATTTTAGATACGGTTGGACACAGTGTCGGTTGTAAAAGCCAGTGAAGTGCCGATAAAAGCAGCTTCCCAATGAACGAACGATTTCAATTCCATAATGAAGATTAAGGTATTTGCTTCGCAATTGCTTAAGCACCTTGCGTTTGTCGAATTGCCGGTTAATAAGCATCATTGTGTTCATCAAAATATACGCAAAATCCTCGTTGGGGGAGATTGGCGATTCAATCAGAAAGTCCCGTGGCTGACCGTTAACAAAAAAGTCTTCCGGTTTTGCAGGTCGGGTAAACAGCATATCATCCTCAATAATCATAAAATGTTCGCTAAGATTGGGAATCTTATAAGCATTCATCAAGATGGCATTTGAATTAAATGTCGGCAAGAATTGATCATCAATTATTTCATGGTGATCAATCACTTGAACGTGTGAATTATTTAAATTCAGCCAGTTAGGAATTTGATTATCAGTAACAAGATAAGTTTGATTGACCCACGGAAGATACCGGTCAATACTGCGAAACAAATATTTTAAAATTCCCCAATTGCGGAAGCGTTCACCGTTAAAATCCTTAACTGAAAGATAAGGGGCTGCTTTTTGCTGCCATTGGGGATCCTCTCCGTTAACCCAAGGGATGACAAGATCAATTGGCCCATTTTTCACATTAATCATCCTTTATCAAATAGTTAGTTACTCCGTATAACCCCTTTGTCCATTGTATGATACAAAATTCGAAGGCCGAAATTCAAGGTGTTTCACAGTTTCTTCTTATTATATTAAAAAGAATTTTGCATTTAAAAAATTAACTTTGAAATCGTTTTATTTTACAATAAAAGTATCTTGTTAATAAAGAAGGTTTTTGAATGCTTTATCCAGAATCAAATGAATGTCGGATGGTAACCGGTCTTGATGGCTTTTGGAATTTCAAGGTTGAAGAGCAGCCAATCGATCCCGCCCAACCGTTGTCGAACCCGATCACGATGGCTGTGCCGGCATCATTTAATGATCAGGTAATCGATCAGCAAATTCGCAACCATGACGGCTATTTTTGGTATCAAACAACGTTTAACGTTTCAAAAATGCAACTGGCACAACGCAATGTCTTGCGGTTTGGCTCGGTTACTCACGAAGCAACGGTTTACGTAAATGGCAAGCAGGTTGGTCATCATCAGGGCGGGTTTACGCCGTTTGAAATTGAACTTGATGGGCAAATTCATCCTGGCGAAAACGACCTTAAAGTCCGGGTTTCAAACCTGTTAAGCAATAAGACGATTCCGATTGGAAAACTGACGGAAGAAAATGGAAATTACCATGTAGACCCGAACTTTGATTTCTTTAATTATGCCGGAATTCACCGCCCCGTTAAACTTTATACAACATCGCGAATGGCCCACATTGACGAGATCGTCGTTAAGTACGATACGGATCTAAAGCAAACAACCGTTAATCCGGAAGTGAGGGTTACCGGAGATTTTGACCAGGTGGTTGCTGAAATTCTGGATGAAGATGGAAACCGAATCGAACGGGTTCAGGGAAACTCATTGAACGAAATTCAAAAAATGGTGATCAGCGATACGCATTTGTGGCAGCCGATGAATGCTTACTTGTACCGTTTAAAAATCAGCTTGTTGGCTGAAGGCGAACTGATCGATACGTACACGCAGGAATTTGGTATTCGAAAAGTCGAAGTCAAAAATGCTGGGATATATGTTAATGACCAGCCGGTTTATCTTAAGGGATTTGGCCGGCATGAAGATTTTCCAATCATTGGCAAGGGGATGAACCGGGCGGTGATCAACCATGATCATCAAACAATGAAGTGGATGCATGCGAATGCTTTTCGAACATCGCACTACCCATACTCTGAAGAAGAAATGCAGCTTGCAGATCGCGACGGTTTTTTAGTGATCGATGAAGTCCCGGCGGTTGGATTATATGCCGGCTTCTCGGTTTCAATGATGGGGCAGAAAGCAGCAAATACTTGGAAAATAATGCAAACAATGGATGCCCATAAGCAGGTTATCCAAGAAACGATCACGCGGGATCAGAACCACCCATCAGTTATTATGTGGTCGGTTGCCAATGAACCGGCAAGCCAGCAAGAAGGCGCTCACGAGTACTTTAAGGAAATAACGGACTACACCCGTCAGTTAGATTGGCAGCATCTTCCACTGGTGGCACCGAAAATTGCATCAGCAACGGTTGACGTTGATTTGACGGGTGATCTGTTCGACGTGATCGCATTGAACCGGTACTACGGGTGGTACATTGATTTTAATGATTTAGCCCAAGCCAAATCAGACTTGATGACTGAACTTCGAAAATGGCACCAGAAGTTTCCGGATAAACCAATTCTCTTTACAGAGTTTGGGGCTGATACGTTAAGTGGAATGCATTCGATTAACCGGGAGCCGTATTCGGAAGAATACCAGCATGATTATTATCAGATGAACTTTGATGTCTTTGATCAATGCGATTTTGTTTGCGGCGAATTGTTATGGAATTTTGCGGACTTTGCGACTCCGGCCGGATTGATCCGGGTCGATGGAAACAAGAAAGGAATTTTTACCCGTGACCGGCAGCCAAAACAAATCGTATATGATTTAAAGAAACGCTGGGAAAATAAATAGCTTAGAGATTGAAAATTTAAAGACGAGGTTGTGATTGAGGACGCAACCTCGTCTTTTTCTCATAAAAATAGCAATAATTATCCGTTATTTTATAAAAATTTAATATTTTGGCAACGATTAATCAGGAATTTTCTAAAAAATGTAAAAGAAAAATTCTCTATTTTGAAGAATTTTATCAGCTAAAAGCGAACTATGAAAAATTGTATTGCTTTTATAATTTGCGTTTTACTATAATAAAACTGACGAAATTGAGAAAAGAGGGATTTTAATGAAGAAGATCAAGAAAGTTTTGCTTTCGCTTCTTGCAATTTTAGGATTAATAACGATGACCGCCGCTTCAAGCGTTCACGCTGACGGCGATTATACTCCGAAGCATTTAACGGTGGAATTCGTTCCATCATCAAATGCGCAAAAGATGTCGGCACGGGTCAAACCGCTTGCTAAGTTATTGGAACAACAATTACACATTCCAGTAACGGTTACCGTATCAACGAACTACAATACGATCGTTGAAGCCATGGGTTCGAAGAAGGTTGATGTTGGTTTCTTGCCGCCGGATGCCTACGTTCAAGCTCACAAACAATACGGTGTTAAGGTTCTTTTGCAAGCTCAACGGTTTGGTTACAAGGAACCGGATGATCAACAAACGAATCAACTTGTAAATTACTATCGTGCTCAAATCGTTGTTCGGAAAGGCAGCGGAATCAAGAACCTTAAGGATTTGAAAGGCAAGAAGATCGCGGTTCAAGATACAACTTCAAGTTCAGGCTGGGTCTTCCCAGTTGCCTGCATGGAAGAACACGGGATCAACATTAACAAGGATCACATCCAAACCGTTCAAGTTAAGGGTTACGATCAAGCTGTAATGTCAGTTTATAACGGCAATACCGATGCCGCCTTCATTTTCCAAGGCGCACGGAATCTTGTAAAGAAGGACGCTCCAGACGTTATGCAAAAGGTTGTTCCAATTTACACGACACCAAAGATTCCAAACGATACAATTTCAGTTCGCGGCGATATGAGTCCGGCATTCCAAAAGAAATTGATCAAGGCCTTCCAAAATATTGCAAAGTCAAAGAAGGGACACGCAATTATTTCAAGTGTTTACCAACACGAAGGATATGTTCCAGCAAAGGACAGCGACTTTAATACTGTTCGGAAGTACGACAAGATCGTTCAAAAGATCAATCAGTAATTGGAAAGGTTGAACATTTTTTATGGAAGAACCGTTAATTGATATTCGAAATGTTAGCAAGGTGTATGACAGTGGAACTGTTGGCCTGAAAAACATTAATTTAACAATTAAAAAAGGTGAATTTGTGGTCGTTGTTGGGTTATCAGGGGCTGGTAAGAGTACGTTACTGCGGACGATCAACCGGATGCACGACGTTACCGACGGTGATATTTTGATCGAGGGGAAGTCGATCATTCACTATAAGGGAAAGGAACTGCGGAAGTTACGGCGGAAAATCGGCATGATCTTCCAAAACTTTAATTTGGTAAAACGGTCATCCGTTCAACGCAACGTTTTATCCGGAAGAGTTGGTTACTACTCAACGTTGAAGTCCGTTCTGGGGCTGTTTTCAAAGGAAGACAAGCAAAAGGCCGTCGATGCTTTGAAACAGGTCAAAATGGCTGATAAGATCTACTCCCGCGCAGATGAACTTTCTGGCGGTCAGCAACAACGGGTCGCCATTGCACGGGCATTGATGCAGGATCCAAAAATTATGTTGGCCGACGAACCAGTTGCTTCGCTTGACCCTTTAACAACGAAGGCGGTAATGGACGAGTTAAAGGAACTTAACCGGAAACTTGGAATTACGGTAATTGTTAACTTACACTCAGTCCCGCTGGCAATGCAATATGCTGATCGAATTGTCGGTTTGCGGGCAGGGCAGTTAGTTTACGATAAACCAATTGAAGAAGTTCAAGAAACAGACTTTGATTCAATTTATGAAGGAGCGGCAAAGCAAAATGAATGAAGTACCGAAAAGAACGTTTGCGCAGCGGTTCCATCTTAAGTTCATTGCATGGTCGGTCTTGTTTATCGTCCTGCTCTGCGGTTCAGCGGCGTTAACAGGAGTTAATTGGGGAGAATTTTTCAGTAATATTGGTCAATTCTTCAGTTTGACCGGGAAGATGGCGCACCCGGATTGGAAATATGTTCAAATCGTGATTCAACCCGTAATCCAAACGTTACAGATGGCAATCGTCGGAACAACAATTGGAACGTTGGTTGCAGTGCCGTTTTCAGTCGTTGCAGCGCGTAACCTGGTTAAAAATCCAGTGATCCGCGGAATAATTCGTTTTATTTTGAACCTTGTTCGGACGTTGCCTGATTTGTTACTGGCGGCCATCATGGTTGCAATCGTTGGAATCGGGCCAAGCGCAGGGGTTTGGACATTGGCAATCTTCTCATTCGGGATGATTTCCAAGCTGTTTTATGAATCGATCGAAACGATTGACAATGGCCAGCTCGAAGCTTTACGAGCAGCCGGAGCCAATTATTTCCAGATTATCGTGTTTGCCGTTTTGCCTCAGGTAATTGAAAACTTTATCAGTTACTTCCTTTACACGTTTGAAATCAACGTGCGGGCATCAACGGTTTTAGGATATTTAGGTGCCGGCGGGATCGGAATGCTGTTGCAGCAGTCATTGGATTCCTTTGATTACAGTCAAACGGCGGTTATTATCATTGCAACGTTAATTGTTGTTCTGGTAATTGATGGATTAAGTAATTATTTACGGGAGAAATTGGATTAAATGGTTAAAGCATCGAAAAATAAAAAATATGGTTGGATATTCTGGGTGGTTTTAATCATTGCAGTGTATGTGTGGGCAATTCTTGGAATGAACTTGTCTGGAATCCAATCATCAGCAGTTGAAGTTACAAAATCAATCTTTAATGGAATTTGCCATCCGGATTGGCATTATGTCTATAACGGCAGCGGCGAAGACTTAGTATCACTAATCATTCAAACATTAGCGATTGCGTTTCTTGGGACATTTGTTTCAGCGTTCTTGAGTGTGCCGTTCGCTTTCTTGGCCGCCCGGTCATCAAAGCATCTTCAAGTTCGGTCAAAAATTGGAAAGTTTATTCTGGTATTTATCCGGACATTTCCGGAAATCGTGCTTGCGATCATGTTCATCAAAGCGGTTGGCCCAGGGGCCTTTGCCGGGGTGTTAGCCGTTTCGATCCACTCGATCGGGATGCTGGGAAAGCTCTTTAGTGAATCATTGGAAAACATGGATCACGGGGCTGAAGAAGCAATTTTATCTGTTGGCGGAACGAAAAGTGATGCGCTTTTCTTAGCAACGTTGCCGGATATTATGCCACAGTTCCTGTCATACACTTTGTACCGGTTTGAAATTGCTGTTCGTTCGGCTTCAATCTTAGGAATGGTTGGCGCTGGCGGAATTGGGACGCCATTGTTGTTCGCAATTCAAACCCGGACATGGAGCCGGGTCGGCATCATCCTTTTAGGAATCGTTGTGACGGTTACGGTAATCGATTGGATTTCTGGAACTTTGAGAAGAAAACTTGGTTAAAAATTGAAGGTGTGACAAAACAATCAAAATGAGCGTGGTGAAAGCAGAAAAGCGAACGAATCGCGTCGCAGCTCGTTTGTTTTGGAACCCGATTATGCGGATATTATAAGGAGGCGGGACATGTGTCCAGCCTCTTTATTTTGTTATCACTGTTTTTTTATGTCTTTACTTTATTTTTAATGATCGAAAAGGGTAAAATTAGATTATAAGTAAAATTTGAGAAGGAGTGTCGTCATGAAAATTAAGATCGTATCAACAAGTGATGTTCACGGATATATTTATCCCACGAATTTTACAAGTCGGAATGACTATCATGGATTAGGGTATTTAAAGGCAGGCGCAGTTATTGAAAAGATTCGGCGCCAAGCAGAACAAGACGGGGATATCGTATTATACGTTGAAGACGGGGACTTTGTTGAAGGCTCGCCGATGACGGATTATGCATATCAAACTTGCGATGAAAAGCACTATAACCTTGATCTGGTTAAGATGGTCAATCACCTTCAAGCAGACGTTGGAATTTTAGGCAACCACGAATTTAATTATGGCCCAGACTATTTGAACCCAACGCTTGCAGACCGGAATTATCCAATTTTAAATGCCAATATGCAAGAAGGACCGGATTACCATATTATCGATGCTCCTTATAAAATCATTGAAAAGAACGGGGTTAGAATCGGGGTTCTCGGACTGACAACGCAATACATTCCGCATTGGGAACAACCTGATCATATTAAAGGTTGGAAATTTGAACCAGCATTAAAGGCTGCGCAAAAGTACGTTCCTGAACTGCGGGAAAAGGCTGACATCGTTGTCGTTGCATATCACGGCGGATTTGAACGCGACTTAGCAACCGGCGAACCAACTGAAAGTTTGACCGGCGAAAATGAAGGCTATCAATTATTGACGGAAGTCCCAGGAATTGATGCGTTAGTTACCGGACACCAACACCGCCAAATTGCGGAAGTGGTTAATGGAATTCCAACGACTCAACCAGGATTCCGTGGCGAAAAGGTTGGCTGCATTACACTTGAATTGAATGATCAGAAACAAGTCATCGGTTCAAAGGCTGAACTGATCGATACGGCTGATGCGGATGAAGAAATGTGGATGAATGCCCTGACTGCTGATTGGCGCAATGATGTTGAAGACTGGCTTGATCAAACATTGACGACGATCGATGGTGATATGGAGATCCATGATCCGATGCAAGCCCGGCTGCACGGTCACGCTTACCTTGACCTGGTCAATAAAGTTGAAATGGATGCCACAGGGGCTGACATTGCCGGAACTGCTTTGTTTAACGATGAAGTTACCGGATTAGGTCATGAAGTTACGATTCGAAATGTCATGAACAGCTATGTTTACCCGAATACTTTAGTCGTTGAAAAGATCACTGGAAAGGACCTTAAGGCGGCGTTGGAACGTTGTGCATCATTCTTTGAAGTTGGCGAAGATGGCAAGCTTAGCGTTTCAAAGGACTTTTCATACCCGAAGATGCAGTTATACAACTACGACTACTATTCAGGAATTGATTACACCTTTGATTTACGGCAACCGCAAGGCCACCGGGTAACTGAATTGAAGTATCACGGCAAAGATGTCCAAGATACCGATGAATTAAACGTTGCGATCAACCAGTACCGGGCTGTTGGCGGCGGTGACTATCCAATGTACAGTATGGATAAAATGGTCAAACAGGTTGAAAACGAAATGCCGCGGATGATCATTGCATACTTGCAAAAACATCCTGAAATCAAGGCAGTTCAACCAACAAACTTAAAAATTATTATGAAATAAAAGCGAGGAATTAGTTTATGGAAAAGGCGGCAATTTATCACCGCCCGGAAAGCGAAATGGCTTACTTGGCGGGCAAAAACCAGTTTCGGATTCGGCTTCGAACGAAACATGCCGATGTGCATCAGGTCGAAATCATTTACGGAAGACTGGATCGCATTAAACAGCAAAAACTGGTAGCTGACAGTGAAGATATGGAAATCATCCGGCCGAACGTGGAAGCAATGCAATGTACCTTAAAGACGGATTTGTATGATTACTGGGAGATCACGATTCCGGTTAAGGTTCGGGAACGGACCCAATATCTTTTCCATTTGATTGGCGATCATGATGGTGAACTGCTTTATGATGCGGTTAACGTCCGTCTTTACATGGCTGATTTTTTGGAAAAGGCAACCCCGTTTAACACCCCATATTATCAAAATATGTTTTTAATGCATTCCAATCCTGAATGGACGAAACACACGGTATGGTACCAAATTATGCTTGACCGGTTTGCTGACGGTGACGAAAACAACGAACCGCTTGAAAAAGCCAGGTGGGATCTTGATAAATCAACGGCGACGAACTTTTATGGCGGTGATTTGCAAGGAGTGATCGATCATCTTGATTACCTTGATGAACTCGGAATCAACGGGATTAAGCTTTCACCGATCTTTGCATCATATTCGAACCAGAAAAACGACCCGGTCGATTTTTATGATTTGAGCTACATGTTTGGTTCAAAGGAACTTTTCCGCGAGTTTGTCCAAAAGGCTCATCAGCACGGAATGCGCGTAATGGTTCAACTGCCGCTTGACCGGATGAGCGACATGTCGCTTCAGTGGCAAGATGTTCAACGGCTCGGAGCACAATCACGGTTTGCCAGCTGGTTTAAGGTTCGACAATTCCCGGTCCAGATTCCAAGTGAAAATGAAGATCCGGATAAGTATTATTTAACGATTGACGGCAACATTCATATGCCGAAATTAAACTTGCAAAGCCCGACGGTTCAGCAGTATTTGCTGGAAACTGCCCGGTATTGGATCGAGACGTTTGATATTGACGGCTGGGAAATTTTGAATGCTGACGAGATCGACCAAACATTTTTGAATTTAATGACCCAGCAAATGCACAGTATCAAAGCTGATTTTGTTGTGATGGGCCAATATCAATATTTACCCAATGGTGATTTAGCCAAGGACTACATTGATAGTGCGAATAACGTCGACTTTTATACGATCATGCACGATTTCTTCGTTACCCATCAGTTAAGCGTTACGGAGATGATTTCGCGAATTAACGATGCGTTAATGAAGAATACCGTTTATACGAACCAAACGCTGATTAACGAGGTCGAAAGTTTTGTAACTCCGCGGCTGATCAATGAGTGCAACGGCGAAGAAGACCTGGCGCGGGCAATCATTGCATTTACTTTTATGCAAATCGGAATTCCGTCGTTCATGTATGGCACTGAAGTTGGAGTAACTGGTGAGGACGTTCCAACGAACCTTGCACCGATGAAGTGGAAGGATGAAGAGCAATCCTCATCAATGCTGCAATTTATGAAAAATGCGATCGCGATGCGACGGGAATACGCTGATCTATTAAATGACGGCACCCTTGAATGGGGCCAGTTAAGCAATAAATACCGGTACTTTACGTTAACCCGTGAATATGACGGTCAAAAATTATTCTGTCTGTTTAATTTCGGATATGGAAGCGTGAAGGTCGTTATTCCGCAAAATTCCGAAGTTGTCTTGAGTCAAAACTTAATGGAAGATGAAAATAAAATTGCTCAAAATGGATTTGTGATTTTGAAAGTTTAAATCAAAAAAATAGGCTGTGACGAAAGTCATAGCCTATTTTAATAATTAGTTTTTAATCTTACAATCGAACAGCGAATGATGGTTGGAAGTATTGAGTGCTTCCAATTGAAACACTTTGGCCTGGTTCTGGAGCGGCAATGTATTTACCATTACCAACACAGATGGCAACGTGGTATGCAGAACCCTTGTTACCCCAGAAGTATAAGTCACCTGGTTGAGCTTGGCTTACAGGGATTTGAGTACCATAATTTTCTTGTTGCGTTGTTGTCCGTGGTAAGCTCTTGCCAAAGTGGTTGTACACATATTGAACGAAACCTGAGCAGTCGAAACCGCTTGGAGTTGTTCCACCGTATACATATGGAACCCCAATGAATGATTCAGCATATGAAACAACGTTGTTTCCGCTGCCTGTCCGCGTTGTTGAACTTTGTTGTGCTTGCGAACTTGCTTGAGCAGCCTGGTTATTGTTGTTTTGTTGTTGATTGTTGTTGCTTTGAGCAGCTTGTTGGTTGTTAGCTGTCCGAGCTTGAGGTGCTTGTTGTTGTGAACTTGCTGAGCTTGCTTGAGCTTGTTGTGATGAAGATGAAGCAGCTGCAGGGTTCTTAGTTGGATTATTAACAATCAAGCTTTGACCAACTGTCAATGAGTTTCCTAAGTTCGGGTTAGCTTCACGCAATGAAGCAACTGATACACCGTATTCTTGGGCAATTGCGTAAAGTGAATCGCCTGACTTAACTGTCGCTGTTGTGTGGTTAGCAGCAATTACGGGTTGCTTTGAACTGCTTTGTGAGCTAACTGATGAAGCAGGAGCTGCAGAACTTACAGATGAAGCAACTGAAGTTTGTGAACTTGAACTGCTTGCAACTGTTTGTTGTGAAGTACTGCTTGAACTTACTGAAGCTGAAGAAGCAGAACTTGAAACTGGAGCTTGTGAGCTTGAAACAGTTGTTGCTGATGAACTTGAAACCGCAGGAGCAACCTTTGAAGTTGCAACTGAACTTGTTGCAGGTTGTGCTTGGGTTGCAGATGAAGCAGGAGCTGCAGAGCTAACTGATGAAGCAACTGGTGTTTGCTTTACAGTGCTTTGAACAGCTGGTGTGCTCTTAACAGTTGATTGAACACTTGGCTGTTGAACAGGAGCTGCCTTTTGAGTTGATGAAGCAACTGAAGCATTTGCAACTGGTGCTTGTTGTTGAACCGGTTGAGCAACTGTCTTAGCCGGAGCAGGCGTTGCAGCCTTAGCTGGTTGAGCAGAAGCTTGACCGTCAACTTTTAACGTTTGGCCAACATAGATCAAGTTTGATGTTAAACCATTTAATTGTTTTAAGTGGTCAACACTTGTATTGAATTTTTGAGCGATTGCCCAAAGAGAATCTCCAGATTGAACAGTATATGTATGTGTGTTGTTCTTTGGAGCTTGTGCGTCCTTATTTGGAATTTGTAAATCTTGGCCAACATAAATCATATTGGTGTTTTGATCAATGTGGTTTAATTGTTCAATTGATTTAATTGAAACTCCAAACTTTTGAGATAAGGCCCACACAGTGTCGTTTTTAACAACGCGGTGAACAGAGTCAGCATTCACAGCAGTTGCAGCTGAAGCTAAGAACAATCCAGCAGCACCTACCGTTCCTGCAACGATTTTCTTTGCTGTTTTCTTCAAAAATTTTCACTCCTATAACTATAAGACTTTAAAAATACACCCAAATTATATTTTAAAGGGCTTTACATAATGCGTCAAATTATCAAAAGGTACATATAAAAAAATTAATGCAATGTAAACGCTGGTCTAATGCAATTTGGAGTCGTTAACATAATCTTCATAATTTACAGTTCTGTTACATCTTTATTTTTTTACTATAATAAGGGTGATTAAGGATTTTAGGAGGAGAAAAATGGAAGATCAGTTTCAAAAGATTTTTGAAGAAATCAAAGCAGATCCAATGAATCAAGAATACACGAAAAAGGGAATCGATCCGTTATATTATGCTGACGCGGATGCCCGGATTTTGATTGTCGGCCAGGCCCCAGGACGAGTCGCTCAAGATACTCAAATTGTGTGGAACGATAAAAGCGGCGATCGGCTTCGTGATTGGATGGGGGTTAGCCATGACGAATTTTACCATTCAGGTAAGATTGCGGTTCTTCCAATGGATTTTTATTTTCCAGGGAAGGGCAAATCAGGCGACCTTCCACCGCGGAAAGGGTTTGCTGAAAAATGGCACCCGCGGTTGTTAGAGGCCATGCCAAATTTAAAGCTGACGCTATTAGTTGGAAGTTATGCAACTAAGCACTATTTACACCTTAAAAGTTCGGCGAAACTAACGGATGTTGTTCATAATTACCAGGATTATTTGCCACAATATTTCCCGTTGGTTCACCCTTCACCGCGGAATCAATTGTGGATGAGTCGCAATCCATGGTTTGAAAAGGAAGTCTTACCGGATTTAAAACACCGAATCGACCAATTCTTGAGATAGTTTTCTGAAAGCTCACCTTAAAAGTTAGCTTTTTTCTGAAAAGCGTGTATAATAGTAAGTTATGAATTTACTTACAAATAGTTAGAATGAGGTGAGACTTTGAAAGCAAAAATCCCAGAATGGAAACAGAACTTGCGGGTTCTTTGGTTTGGAAACTTTATTGTTGGAATGGGATTCCAATTGATCATGCCGTTTATGTC
>LHCFC04200__coassemble_626_pt1 | contig 21892 bp, 19 predicted proteins | sample LHCFC04200__metabat2_low_PE_012 | metagenome-assembled genome bin LHCFC04200
AAGTTCAAGCAAGATTTCATCAAGCAGTAAGAAGAGTTCAAGCATTAAGAGTTCAAGCAGCAAGAAGATCAGCTCAAACATTAAGAGCTCATCAAGCAAGAAATCAAGTTCAAGTAAGGTTTCATCAAGTAGTAAGAAGAGTTCAAGAGTAAAGAGCTCATTAAGCAAGAAATCAAGTTCAAGCAAGATTTCATCAAGCAGTAAGAAGAGTTCAAGCATTAAGAGTTCATCAAGCAAGAAGTTAAGTTTAAGCAAGATTTCAAGCAGTAGTAAGAAGAGCTCAAGTATTAAGAGTTCATCAAGTAAGAAATCAAGCTCAAGCAAGGTTTCAAGCAGTAAGAAGAGTTCAAGTATTAAGAGTTCATCAAGCAAGAAGTTAAGTTCAAGCAAGATTTCAAGCAGTAGTAAGAAGAGCTCAAGTATTAAGAGTTCATCAAGTAAGAAGTTAAGTTCAAGCAAGATTTCAAGCAGTAGTAAGAAGAGCTCGAGCATTAAGAGTTCATCATCAAAGAAGTCAAGCTCAATCAAGATTTCAATCAGTAGTAAAAAGAGCTCGAGTGTAAAGAGTTCATCATCAAAGAAGTCAAGTTCAAGCAAGGTTTCAAGTAGTAAGAAGACAAGCTCAAGTATCAAGAGTTCAGTAAAGAGCTCAAGCCAGAAGTCATCAGCTGTATCAAGCAGCAAGGAATCAAGCTCAAGCATTAAGAGATCATTAAGTAGTAAGAAGACAAGCTCAAGTGTGAATAGTTCATCAATTAAGAAATCAAGTTTAAGTCTTAAGAACTTATCAAGTAGCAAGAATTCGAGTTCAAGCGCAAAGAACTCATCAAGCAACAAGAAGAGTTCAAGTGTAAGAAACTCAATTGTTAAAAATTTGTCATCATCGAATTTATCGATAGATATAAACCATCGAGGAGGAAATCATCCTGGTAACAGCATTTCAATTGAAGCAAGTAGTTTGAAGTCATCGAGTGCAAATGCAATCAACAGTACGAAGTCTTCAACAGTTAAGAGTTCATCAATTGAAAGCAGTAACATTAAGTCTTTAACAATGAAGTCATCAAGCTCCAAGAGTTCATCAATTGAAAGTTCAAGCACGAAGTCTTCGACATTGAAGTCATCAAGCTCCAAGAGTTCATTAATTAAAAATTCAAGCACGAAGTCTTCGACATTGAAGTCATCAAGCACAAAGAGTTCATCAATTGAAAGTTCAAGTACGAAGTCTCCAACAGCTAAGAGTTCAAGCACAAAGAGTTCATCAATTGAAAGCTCAAGTATAAAGTCTTCAACAGTGAAGTCATCAAGCACGAAGAGTTCATCAATTGGAGCAAGTAACACAAAGTCTTCAACAAAGAAGTCATCAAGCACAAAGAGTTCATCAATTGAAAGTTCAAGCACGAAGTCTTCAACAGCGAAGTCATCAATTGCGAAGAGCTCATCAAACGCAACCAACAGTGCGAAGTCTTCGTCAGTTGCAAAGGATTCTTCTAAAGAATTATCAGCCAAAGATCATAACCAAGAAGCATCTTCTGGATCAAAAGGTAAGGAAGAACAATCTTCAAATGGTTACAAAGCCGGCGTAATTGTAATAAACAACAATAATGGAAAAGGGAATAACACTGGTAAAAACCATGGAAATGGCAATAACAGTGGTAACGGGAATAATTCATCATCCGGATCCGAATTACCTCAAACAGGTGAAACGCAGCTTACGATTTCATTAATTGTTGGAATTGCGATCTTAGCAAGTGTTGCTGGTGCAACTGTTTATAATAAGAAAAAATAATAAGTTCAAATGGAAACGCCCTGCGGTGATTTTACCGCAAGGCGTTTTCTTAATTTATTTCAATTCTTCATAATCAACATTTAATTCACAGTTTTCAAGTTGAAGTGAGTAAGTAATGTCTTCATTTCCGCGGACGGTCATTTCCATGTCGGTTGAATAAATTACAAGCCCAAGTTGATGTCCTTTAAGCAAATGATAAAACATTGGCTGAAGATCCAATTCGAATTGGTAGAACGTTTTGGGAACTAATTCATCCGTTTTCCATGGATGTTCACGGTTTTGAAGATTGATGTGCCCCTTCGTGATCATTTTCCACGGAGTCGGTTTTCCAAGCTTAAATTCTTTCAAATCATCAGGACGCCATTGATAACCGGCATCAAGGGCCTTGAGGTCAAGAGTTGATGGAACTTCACCCAGCCGCTTGGCCATTCCGAAATCAACCAGCATGAAGCTCAGCATTCCCTTATCAGTGCTCGAGGCAACGTCTAACTTAATGTGCGGACACCCTTGAAGATAGATATCGTGTTGCAGCTTTTCCGTCTTGAAAATCAACCGGTTGGTATTAAGGGCATTTTTTTCATCACTTAAAAGCTCAGCGCGCCACTGATTCCAGTTCTTTTTGTATCGATCAAAGGCATCTTGTTCAAGCTGGTCATTAAATGATTTAACTGCTGGTGCAGTTGCATGATCAACGAGCTGTTCATTTTCAAATCTAAATTGATGGGTTTCTGGGCTTTCAGTATGCCAACCGTTAAATGAATGCCAGGTGCTTTCACAACTGTTATCCTGAACGCACACATCCGGCAGAAGGTCGTTGGCATGGTTTTCAACTCCGTACAACTTATTGGCAAGCCAGAGGTTCATCATATCAGTAAAATCAATTGACTGAAAATTATTGATATAAATGTGTTGTCCCTGATGAAGGAAGAGTTTTTTGACAACTGGAAGTTTATCTAATTCACGGTACAGGTTATACACGTTGCGTGGTTTAACGTTCCAGTCATTCAATCCATGGACCATTACGACGTCGCACTTAATGTTTTCGACATCTTTAAGATAGTTGCGGGCGTCCCAAAATGAATTGTAGTCCCCGGTCGTCCGGTCTTGACCGGCTGTGATTTCGGCAAGGTCACGGTTGAATTGGTCTTTGCATTTCAGGTAATCACCGGCTTGCTTTTGCCGACTGAAACATTCTTCAGCAAGAATATCGGCATCTTCGCCTGGAAAGCCGCCGGGAGCAATTACAAGCCCGCCGTCCCGGTAGTAGTCGTACCAGCTTGAAATGGCTGCTTCTGAGATAATCGTTTTTAAACCGTCAACGCCGGTCGTGGCTGCAGCGGTTGCAAGCGTCCCGAGGTATGATTTTCCAGTCATTGCAACGGAGCCGTTACACCACCATGCTTTGATTTCGATGTTGTCGGTTTTATTGGTAAATGCCCGCCGGTTACCTGCCAGCCATTCAATGATTGCGATCGTTGATTCCGTTTCTTCCTTTGAGCCGCAGGTCCGTTCACCGTCAGAATCCATTGTTCCGATTCCAGCGGCATAAACAGCAGCATATCCGCGGGCAAGGAAGTAGTCGTTTAAGGTAACGGCTTTGGCGTGACCGAACGTTTCTTCAGCCGTTTGCGTTTCGCCTTGAACTTGACGAGCAGGCGGAAGTTCAACGGCGGGTTCATGAAATTCAATGTCTTCATATGTATTGTTGTTTGGTTGCTTGTGCTTAAGCGGCACGTCAACGTTATGCATTAATTTGTCAGCTGTATGATCGTTTGTTCCTTGATTATAGGGACTGGCAGTATAAAGAGCCGGGACTTTTAAGCCGTCGTTGGTTTCGGCTGGCCGAATAATTTCAGTCTTCAGTAAGTCGCGTTTGCCGTCATGATCAGTATCAAGCGATGATTCGACATAAACGACTTCCCGGATCAATTTTGAAGTGTCGAAGACCGGTTGCGTCTTGCCGTTGAAGATCAGCGGTTTTTGTTCAACCGGCAAATTCCAAAATGGTTTGAAATAGCCCTTTGCAGCTAGTAAATCAAGGTAGGTTCGGCCGCCTTTTCCGTGGGTGCAAAGCAGGTCATACCAGGCATCGATCAAGTCGGCTGCATCATTTAATTGGTCGTGGTGGAAAACGTGAAGGTCATCCATCTTTTTGAATAAATGCTCAATTTCAAAATCATCATTAACTTCAAAGCCTAATAGTTGCATTGCAACCGTATAAAAGACTTCGAGCGTTAGTTGATGGTGATCAAGGTAGTCCTTTAAGTCTTGGTCGGTGGTTGCAAGCAATGCGTGCAGTTTTTGGTCAAATGCACTTGAACTTTGAGCTTCGATCAACGCCCGCCGCAGGAAATGAAGGTAAAGATCATTGAGCGGCAGTGCGTGCGAATCAGCATCTAAAAAATTGATTTTTTGAAGTTCATTGATTTTTTGCTGATGATCAACTTTAAGGTGTGCAAACTGGTTAATTTTCATTCAAAATTCCTCCCATCAGAGTTTAATTTAAGTATATCAAGATTGGAGATTACATGACAAAAAAAGAAGGGCATGGTAAGATAGAAATTGAAATATTTGTTCGGAGTGGAGTTTGTCAACCTTAGGCAAACTCTTTTTTTATAGGCATTCGATGCGAATCGAGAAAGGAATTTGATCGTGGAATTTTTAGGAACCTTATGTTTGGTATTGATCACAACTTCATTGGCAGGCCACTTTAGCCGGCGAATCGGGATTCCGGCCGTCATTGGGCAGTTGCTGGTTGGAATTTTAATTGGTCCGGCTGTTTTGGGATGGGTACACAACAATGCATTTATGCATACCTTTTCTGAAATCGGGGTCATCATTTTGATGTTTATCGCGGGGCTTGAAAGCGACTTAGGAATGTTGAAAAAGTATTTTAAGCCGGCACTGGCGGTTGCTTTCAGCGGCGTTGTTTTTCCCGTGGTGCTGATTTACTTCTTCGGAAAGTTATTTCACTTTTCATTCGAACAGGCAATTTTTCTGGGAGTAACCTTTTCGGCAACTTCTGTCAGCATCTCGGTTGAAGTCTTAAAGGAATTGAAGCGGCTGAAGTCGAAAGAAGGAACGACGATTCTCGGAGCGGCCGTGATCGATGATATTATTTCGGTGATTATTTTAAGCGTGCTTGTAAGCATGTTTAGCAACGTTGCCAAAGCTCAAGGCGGCCATCATTCAAGCAACCTTTGGATGAGCTTTTTATTGGATGCCCTTTACTTTGTTGTGATTTTCTTCCTGTTTGAATGGATCGCACCGAAGATGATGCGGCTGGGCGAACACTTAAAAGTTGCTTCGTCAGTGACGTTAATGTCGATTGTTTTATGCTTGGGCATGGCATGGCTTGCGGAACAGGTGGGCTTAAGCGATGTTGTCGGGGCGTTTTTTGCAGGGGTTGCGATTGCTCAAACCCCATATAAGCAGGAAGTTGATTCCAACATCGAACCGATCGGCTATGCAGTCTTTATTCCAATGTTCTTTGTCAGCATTGGCTTGAATATGACGTTCAAAGGCTTTTTTGACGACTTGATTTTTATCGTTTCGTTAACGATTTTAGCATTGATCACCAAGTGGCTTGGTTGCGGCCTGGGAGCAAAGGTTTTAGGAATGAATTACGATTCAATGAATATCATTGGATCGGGGATGGTTTCGCGCGGTGAAATGGCGTTGATCATCGCTCAGATCGGGTATGAGGCTCATTTATTGAGCTCAGAGTATTACTCGGGAGTAATTTTCGTAATCATCCTCACGACCCTTGCAGCACCATTTATGCTTAAAGCAGCGATTAAGCGGCAAATGCGCAATGAAAAGTAAAAATGAATATTGAATGAACAACCCTTGAATTTACTGAAGATTCAATGTATTTAGTAGGTTCAAGGGCTTTTTCATTGTATAATGACCAACAGAGATACTATAGAAATCAGGTAAGTGAAATGAAGCTATCGGAGAAGGGATACAAGTTGATCGTTAAACTGTATCAGCTCCCATTTATTTTAGTAATGCGGCGAACGATGCTGATGCTTTTTCCGTTTGCGGTTTTAGGCAGTATTGCATCGGTGTTCAACGTTTCAATCTTGTCGCGGACAGGGTTTATCGGGAACATCTTTTATATTACCCAATGGTTGCCGCACGTTGCGCGGATCCAGTCAATGTTTGCGGCCTTCAGTATGATGACGGTCAAAATTTTGGCGGTTCTGGCTGCATATCAAGCCGGAGCCCATACGGCCCGCCTATATCATAAAAACACTGAAATGACCGGAATGACGGGAATGCTGGCATTCTTGATCATTGCGTTGCGGCCGGTTCAACGGCAATACGGGCCGAAGACATTCTTGCAATTCAACGTTAACAATAACTTGATGGGAATTCAGGGGATCTTGATTGGAATCCTGATTGGTTTTATCACGGGGCAAATTTTCCGAATCTTTAACCGGAAACCAATTTCGATTCGCTCAGATTCGTTTTCACGGGCTTACCGGACGATTATTCCGGTCATGATCACCCTTGGAGCAGCGATCATTGTTAACCAGTTGATCATTCAAATTTACAAGTATCAGATTCCATCAGGAATTTCAAATTACTATCAAGCTCTATCATCGAAAAAACATGGGTTAGTAGCGACGGTTCTGCTGGGGGCATGGTCAAGCTTCTTGGCGTGGCTAGGGTTAAGCGGCCCATATAATCAAGCCAGTTTCAATGATGATCCGGCCGCAGTTGCGGATCTAACGTATGCCTTGAAACACCATAGTCCGTGGAACGTTCCGTATAAGTATACGCAAACGACGCTGTATCACAGTTTTGGAACGTTTGGCGGGGTCGGTTCGACGTTAGCGCTTGTGATCGCCATCATCATTGTTGCCCGGACGAGCCGGTATCACCAGGTGGCGCGGTGGGCAGTGTTCCCAACGTTATTTAATGCTAACCAACCGATTTTATTAGGAATCCCGGTCTTATTTAACCCGATTTTCTTGATTCCGTTTGTGGCAACGCCGGTGATTAACATGCTGATTGCGGCGTTTGCGATTCATTTTCAAATCATGCCGCCGGTTACTTATCCGTCACCGCTTGATACCCCAGGAGTTCTGTCAGCGTTTATTGGAACGGGCGGGAACCTCATGGCACTTTTAGTCGGAATTTTAATTATGACGCTCGATGTGTTGATCTACATTCCATTCGTTAAGTTGTCCGAACAAGTGCGCAATGAAATGCAGCTCAAGGAACGGCAACGGTTAAGAATGCGGTAATAAGGAAGTGAAGAAGATGGATGCACATAAGAAACGAAGCGGAATTTTCTTATTAGTTGCAGGAATCATCATGTTAGCGATGGCAATTCCATCGTATTTCTGGACCCGGAATAACATTGATGAGCTTGCTCATTGGCAAAATTCGAAGCTGTCACCAGTGATCATGATTCCTGGAAGTTCGGCGACGGTCAACCGGTTTGATGATATGGTCAAGTTGTTGAATCAAACTGACCACCAGAATCACAGTTTATTAAAGGTCAAAGTATTTAATGACGGGAAAATCAAATACTATGGCAAGATTCGGTCTGGTGATAATGAACCGATCATTGTCGTCGGCTTTCAAAATAATCATGATGGGTACAGTAACATTTTGAAACAAGCCAAGATGTTCAATGAAGCGTTCAAAGCGTTGCAGGAGAAGTACTATTTCAACAACTATAAGGCGATTGGGCATTCAAATGGTGGCTTGGTTTATACTGCTTTTTTGGAAAAATACTATAAAGATTATGATGTGCGGATGACGAGTTTGATGACGATCGGTTCGCCATTCAACTTTGATGAAACAAATCTCAAATATAAAACGCAGATGCTGTCCGACTTCATCAAAGCGCGGAAAAATATTCCAAAGGATCTAACGGTTTATTCCGTTGCGGGGACTGAAAACTATGACTCTGACGGGTTGGTTCCGTTGAATAGTGTGGAAGCGGAAAAGTACGTTTATCAAGGCCAGGTCAAACACTATACTGAAATTACGGTAACGGGGGTAAATGCTGAACACTCTGACTTGCCGCAAAATCAGCAGATCGTTGACCTGATCCAGAAATATATCTTGACCTCTGATTATCCAGCTCCGGGTGCCGGAACAGGTCATCAGCAGGTAAAACAATAAAATTAAGTGCCTCTTCGGTTTATCGAATGATTTGCTTTTGGTAAAATAAAAGTAAATGATTTTCGAGAAAGGAGCGGTACTTTTTTGCATACTTTGGGGATTATAATTGGAGTTATTTGGATCATTAACTTACTGGCTGCAATTATTACGGTTTTCCATGAGAAACGCGATATCTCAACAACATGGGCATGGTTGCTGGTACTTGTCTTCATTCCGATTTTTGGATTTTTGCTGTATCTGTTTGTGGGACGCAAGATCTCCCACGATAAGATCTTTACGATCCAAAAAGAACAGGAAAAGGTTATTAACTCGCTGACGCGCCGCCAAAAAGAAATGTGGCAAAAGCGGGACCTGGACAAGAACAGTACCCAACAGGAACGTGAATTGGAGCATTTGTTTCTTGAATCGGAAGGGGCGTTTTTAACAACGAATAATCAAACCCAGTTGTTTGATGACGGCAAAGCCTTTTTTGATTCGCTGTTAAAGGATATCAAAAATGCCAAGCACAGCATTCACATCGAATTTTACACGTTTTATGCGGATAAAATCGGGCATAAGGTTCTGCATGCTTTAGAGGATGCAGCCGAACGCGGCGTCGAAGTCCGGGTCCTGTATGATATGTGGGGTTCGATTGGAACCAACTACAAGTTTTTCAAACGGTTAGAACAGCTGGGCGGCGAAGCTCAAGGATTCATTTCGAGTTCAGAAAAACAGTTGATCACCACCCCACGGTTGAACTATCATGACCACCGTAAACTGGTGATCATCGATGGCAAAACGGGCTACATCGGCGGCTTTAACATCGGCGATCAGTACCTTGGCCGGCTTGAAAAGTACGGTTATTGGCGCGACACCCACATGCGCATTTACGGAATGGTAACGATTCAAATGCAGGCCCGGTTCATGATGGACTGGAATACAACTTGCCGGCGAACAACGAAGAGCCGGTTTGAATTTGAAAAGAAGTACTTCCCGGTATTTGAGGGCAACGGCAAGACCAAGATGCAGATCGTTTCATCTGGTCCGGATAGTGAACGGCATTCGATTCGGCGCGGGTACCAAAAGATCATTTCAACGGCGCAACGTTATCTGTATATCCAAACCCCGTACCTGATTCCGGATGATTCAGTGATCGAATCGTTGATCATTGCGGCATTATCAGGGGTTGATGTGCGGATCATGATTCCAAGCAAGCCGGATCATCCGTTTGTTTACCGGGCAACGGAATATTATGCCAAGTACTTGGTAAATAATGGGGTCAAGGTTTACCGCTATGATAATGGTTTCCTGCATGCGAAGACGATGATTACCGATGATACGATTGCTTCGGTCGGATCAGCCAACCTCGATTTCAGAAGTTTTGAATTGAATTTTGAATGTAATGCGTTTTGTTATGACGCGGATTTGACCCGGCAGTTGAAGATAATTTACGAAAAAGATTTGGAACACTGTACCGAATTAACCCCGGAATACTTTGAAAAGCAGTCCCGGTGGCGGAAATTCAAGCAGTACTTCTCACGGCTGTTATCGCCGATCTTATAAATTAAAAAATGGAATCGGATTTTTCCGATTCCATTTTTGATTATTCACGATTTCTAAATTTCGGCCGTTTCAAAAGGAGATTCAATCCAACGGCACAGACACTGGCAATTACGATCCCGTTTCCGAAGAAAAGCTGAAGTGATTGCGGCAATGCTTGGAAAATGGTGGGGTAAACTGATGCCCCTAATCCAGCACCAACCGAAATGGCAACAATCAACGTGTTGCGTTCGTCGGTAAAGTCAACTTTTAAAAGCATCCGAATTCCTTGAACACTGATCATTGAGAACATGACGAGCATTGCACCGCCTAAAACCGGGGTGGGAATGATGGTTGCCAATGCCCCGATTTTCGGAAGCAGCCCCATCAGCATCAGTAAGCATGCTGCCCAGTAGACCGGACGCTTAGTCCGAATTCCAGAAAGTTCAAGCAAGCCGACATTTTGAGAGAAGGTTGTATACGGGAAAGTGTTAAAGATTCCGCCGAGGATCACGGCTAATCCTTCCGCCCGGTATCCTTTTTTCAGGTCTTCTTTTTGAATGTCGCGGTCAAGCAGGTTTCCTAAAGCAAAGAAAACACCGGTCGATTCAACCATTGAAACCAAGGCAATGATAATCATCGTTAGCGAAGGTGAAAGGGCAAACCGCGGCATGCCGAAGTAAAATGGTTGCGGAACGTGGAACCATGCGGCTTGGGTAACGGGTTTGAGAGAAATCATTCCCATAAATGAGGCAACGATTGTTCCGCCAATCAAGCCGATCAAAACGGCAATCGAACGGATAAATCCTTTGCCCCAAAATTGGATTGCAAGGATGATTAAAATCGTAATGCCGCCAACCGCGATATTTGGCAGTGATCCGAAAGATTTGCTGGCGACGGTTCCGCCACCGAGGTTTTGAACGGCAATTGGAATCAGGGTTAATCCAATCACGGTGATCAAACTGCCCGTTACAACTGGTGGGAAAAGTTTGCGAATTTTAGCGAACTGTCCGGCAATCAGGAAAACGAAAATTCCGGCAACGATGATCGAGCCGTACATCGTTCCAATTGAGTATTCATGACCAATCATTTTGAGCGGTTCAACGGCTTGAATGGCGCAGCCTAAAATAACGGGCAAGCCGATTCCAAAGTACCGGTTACGGGCAAGTTGGAGAAAAGTGGCCAGGCCGCACATGAAAATATCGATTGAAACCAAATAGGTCATTTGAGTGCTGGAGAAGTGCAACGCGGTTCCAATCAATAACGGAACGGCAACCGCCCCGGAATACATTGCCAGTAAGTGTTGAATTCCTAAAATAAATGCTTTGCGGTGGTTAACTTCAGATGATGGTTGGTTCATAACTAATCCTCCATAAAGGTGACGTGCTGATCAGCAAGTGATTTGATTCGAACGAGGGATTCAAGCCTGTATCCTGAATTACGAAGTTGCTGGCCGCCTTTTTGAAAGGCTTTTTCAATTACGATTCCAATTCCAGTAAGGGTGCATTCGGCTTGGTTGCATACTTGAATCAGGCCGTTGACCGCTTCGCCATTTGCCAAAAAGTCGTCAATGATCAAGACATGATCGGTTGGGTTAATGAATTTGCGGTCAACTAAAATGTGATTGGTAACCTTTTTAGTGTATGAAAAGACGTCAGCGTGGTAACTGTTGTCATTTTGAATTGCACTTTTAGATTTGCGGGCAAAAACGACCGGAACGTTGAAAGCTAAACCGGTCATCAGGGCTGGTGCGATTCCAGAAGCCTCGATCGTTAAAATTTTAGTAACTGGTTGTTCATCAAAGAGGTGCTTGAATTGTTGACCGATGCGCTGCATTAATTGTGGATCGATTTGGTGGTTCAGAAATGAATTGACTTTTAAAATGTCGCCATTAAGGACTTCGCCATCTTGTAAAATACGTTGTTTAAGTTCTTCCATGTATAAAAAAATCCCTTCATTTTTGCTTGAAAATGCTGATGGTTAAGCAAATGCAAAAATGAACGGATTTAAAATGATTCCGAACACTCAAAGCTTATAGTCCGATGTTTTACGGTATCGGGTAGAAACTTGCTAACCATATCATAGCGATTATATAAGCAAAAAGTTAATTTAAATGTTAACTATATTATGAACGATTATTTTGAATTGTCAAACATTGGTGAATAATTTCGGGAACAAAAGACAATTTTGTTCTTGAAAATCAGTGGAGATTTCTATAAAATAATCAATGGTCATTTTAAGAATTTTGAAGGGGAAAACGAAAATGGAAACCTTTGATTATGAAGATGTGCAATTAATTCCAAACAAATGTGTTTTGAAAAGTCGGAAAGAGGCGGATACCCGAATTAAATTCGGTCCCCGGACGTTTAAGCTCCCGGTCGTTCCGGCAAACATGGCAAGCGTGATCGATGAGAACCTTGCTTTATGGTTGGCCCAAAACGGGTACTTTTATGTGATGCACCGGTTTGAACCGCAAACGCGGGCGGCGTTCGTACAACGGATGCACCAGCAAGGCCAATTTGCATCGATTTCAATTGGAATCAAGGATCGTGAATATCAGTTAGTTGATCAATTAAAGGAAATGCATGAGGTTCCAGAATATATCACGATCGATGTTGCGCATGGTCATTCGGATTACGTAATGAAAATGATCGATTATATTAAGAAGCAATTACCGGAAAGTTTTGTGATCGTGGGTAACATTGCAACGCCGCAAGCAGTAATCGATTTGGAAAGTGCCGGTGCCGATGCCACGAAAGTTGGAATCGGACCAGGCAAGGCCTGCATCACCAAATTGAAAACTGGATTTGGAACGGGCGGCTGGCAATTAGCTGCGATTCAAGCATGCAGTGCGGTTGCTCATCATCCAATCGTTGCGGATGGCGGCGTGCGGTACAATGGCGACATTGCTAAGTCGATTCGATTCGGTGCTTCGATGGTGATGATCGGCTCAATGTTTGCCGGCCATTTGGAATCGCCGGGAGAAATCGTAACGATTGACGGTCAAAAGTATAAGAAGTACTGGGGTTCAGCATCAGCCGTTCAAAAAAATGATGTGCACAACATTGAAGGCAAACAGTTATTGGTTCCGTATCGCGGCAAGATCAGCGATACGTTGCAAGCCATGCAGGAAGATCTGCAGTCGTCGATTTCGTATGCCGGCGGTCGGAAGTTAACTGATTTACGGAAAGTTGATTATGTGATCGTTAAAAATTCAATTATGAATGGCGATCAGTTAGGAGAGTAAAAAAGAAGGTTGCAGACGCAACCTTCTTTTTACTTATCGGGTTCCAAAACAAACGGAGCTACGACGCGAAGCTAGTGAAGGGACGCAAACCTCCGAATCTACGCTGGCGCGATTCGTTCGATTTGCTGCTTCCACCACGCTCGTTTTGAACGTTTTGTCACACCTTTTTATTGAATACTTACAAATGAATTGAATTTCATATATTCATAGTGCAGCCGCATGCTTGAAAACTCAAACGGCGTTCCGTTATCAAGGAAGAAGATGCCTTCCATGACGCCGACTGGTTGAGTTGGATCAAGCTTCAGTAGTTCTTGATCTTGCTGGGTTGACGGTTCAGCAAAAACCGACATGAATGATTTTGAAACGGATTGTTTTAATTCACGGTGAACATAGTCGAAAATCGATTTTTCGAGAATGCTGCTGCTCAATTTCGGGAGCAGCTTGATCGGAATAAAGCCGGTTTCAATCATAAATGGCTGATCGTCAAAGAACCGCAACCGCTTGATCTGGTACACGAAGTCTTCGCTTTCAAGGAAGAGGTCGCGTTGGAGTTCAGCAGTGGGACGCACAACGTCGAAGCTTAAAACTTTGACGCTGGGCTTTTCACCGTTTAATTGGAAGTTGTCTGAAATTCCAAGGTTTTTACCGGAACCGTAATTAAAAACAGATTCGTTCTTTAAATAAAGCGGATTGATGAATGTTCCGGAACCGCGTTTCTTGAAGATGATGCCGTCACTGGCCATCCGGCTGAGCGCCCGTTTGATCGAGCTGCGGCTTACATCGTATTTTTCAGCAAGGCTGCGTTCATCAGGCAATTTCATGTCTGGAAATTCATTATTAAAGATCTTCTTTTTTAAATCGGTGATAATTTGCTGGTAAATCAATTCAGCCATGGTTAAACTCCTCTTGTATAGTGCTATTACCAGTTAAGCACATGGCCGCGAAGATGACAAGTGAAATCTCCAAAGGCAAATTAATGCATGAAAAATGTAAAGAGTGTATAATCCTTTTTAGGAAAATTTATTTCAATGAAGAAGTAAGTTTTTAATTACATAAGAATGTTAGAGATCAACTCTAATAGGAGGATATTATGGCATCAGTATTAGTTGTAGGTGGAGCCGGATACATCGGTTCACATATGGTCGACCGTTTAATTGAAAACGGCGAAGATACAGTTGTCGTTGATAACTTATGCACAGGACACCGTGCAGCTGTTAGCGACAAAGCAAAATTCTATGAAGGTGATATCGCAGACAAAGACTTTATGCGGAAGGTATTCAAGGAAAACCCTGATATCGATACGGTAATTCACTTTGCTGCATACTCATTGGTTGGCGAATCAATGCACAAACCTTTGAAGTACTTTGATAACAATATTACAGGCTTGATCAAGCTTCTTGAAGTTATGAAAGAAGTTGGTGTAAAGAACTTAGTCTTCTCATCATCAGCTGCAACATATGGTATTCCAGATCACATGCCGATCAAGGAAACAGACCCACAAAATCCAATCAACCCTTACGGTGAAAGTAAGTTAATGATGGAAAAAATCATGAAGTGGGCTGACGAAGCATACGGCATTAAGTGGGTTGCATTACGTTACTTCAACGTTGCCGGGGCAAAGCCGGATGGATCAATTGGTGAAGACCACGGTCCAGAAACCCACTTAGTTCCAATTATTTTACAAGTTGCTCAAGGCAAGCGCGACAAGCTTCAAATCTACGGTGACGACTACAATACTCCAGATGGAACAAACATCCGGGATTACGTTCACCCATACGATTTGGCCGACGCTCACATCTTAGCAATGAACTACTTGCGTGACGGCAATCCATCAGATGCATTCAACTTGGGTTCATCAACTGGATTCTCAAACTTAGAAATGTTGAAGGCTGCACGTGAAGTTACAGGAAAAGAAATTCCTGCAGAAATTGCCGGCCGGCGTGGCGGAGACCCAGACTCATTGGTTGCTGCTTCAGACAAGGCCCGCAAGATCTTAGGTTGGGAACCAAAATATGATGATGTTCACAGCTTGATTGAAACTGCATGGGCATGGCACTCAAAGCATCCAAATGGCTTTGATGACAAAGACTAATATCAATTAATTGAAAATTAATTTTAAACGCGAAACAATTGTAGTAGATTGTTTTGCGTTTTTTATTTAGAAAGGAGACTTGCTGGAATGTAGATTGTAATGATGATCACGTCGGTCCTGGTTTCGGCCGTTATTTCGTGGCTGGTTGCCCGGCTGCAAGTTAAGGCGCAGATCAACCAAAAACGGCAGGAACACTTAGCGGATAATCAGGAGATGTTTGCCAAATGGATCGTTTATGAAAATGACATAATTCGGGTATTGCAAGCCAAGCGAACGGCCGAACAGTTTGAAAGCTATCAGAAAGCTGAGCGAAATTTGGTTGTTCAGATGGCTTTGATCGGCCTTGAATACCACGCAGCCCGGTATGATGAACTCTTGCAGGAATTAACAACGTTTACGAATACTAGTCGAAACTTACAGAAGGATTTGGATTTAGAAAAACTTAGCGACCTGATTAGTTTGCAAAAACAGATCAACCGTGATTTGCGGCAGGTGATTGCACAACAGTATCAAAATTTAAAATAATGAATGATAACGCTTTACTCTAATTAGAGATATGAGATAATGAAAGCGTAGAACGATACTACTTAATTACAGGAGATCAAAAAATGGACATTTTACAACATACATTTGGACGTTATCAGAATGAAAAGGTTACGGAAATTACGTTGGTCAATGACAATGGGGTTGAAGTGTCATGTCTGACAATGGGTGCAATTTGGCATCGGTTTGCGGTTCCGGAAGACGACGGGACGAAGAAGAACCTTTTGCTGAGTTTTGACGGAATTGACGGCTATTATTCAAATAATCAAAACATTTGCAAGTCGATCGGGCGGGTCGCTGGCCGGATCAAAGGAGCTTCATATGATTTGAACGGTAAGCATTATCAATTACCGGCAAATGAAAATGGCAATACATTGCACGGCGGCCCGAACGGCTTTTCAACGTTGAACTGGAATTATTCAACTTCAATTTCGAAAAATGGAATCAGCGTTATTTTTCAACGGAAGATTGATGAAGAAATGGATGGCTTCCCGGGCAACATTTTAGCAACGATCATTTATACGTTGAACAACAATAACCGGGTAACGATCGCATACAGTGCAATGAATGGGAAAGAAGATACGCTCTTCAATCCAACGTGCCACGCATACTTTAACCTAAGCGACCGGCGCGATTTAACAACGCATGAAATGCAGATTAACAGCACCGGAATTTTAGATGTGAATGATCAAATGATTCCAACCGGCGAAGTTGTTCCCGTTGCAAATACGCCATATGACTTCCGCGATTTCAGCAACGTTGCTTTAGCAGTTGGCAAGGTCCATGGCCTTGATACGGCATATGTTGTAAACGGTCCTGGTCAAGGCACGAAACCAGTTGCAGTTTTACGTGACCGGGAAAGCGGCCGCCAGATCACGGTCAACTCCGACCGGAATGGCCTAGTGGTTTATACTCCGGAAGAAATTGCTGATCAAAACATGTCATTCAGTCGCGACCACGGTGAACCAGCTAACAAGAACGAAGGAATCGCGCTTGAATGTCAAATGCTGCCGGATGCAATTCACCAAGATAACTTTGGCGATATTGTTTTGCCGCGGTACAGTAAGCAAACATACCGGTTCTCATTTACCTATGACCGGATCAAAAATGAAGATTAGTGGAGTAAATTGAAATGCAGAATTTCTTATTTGACTTTGACGGGACGATTGCGGACTCTGGCGATGCAGCTACCCTTGCGACCCAAGCATGCTTTAAGGATTTTGATCTTGAAGTCCCGACGGCCGAAACGGTGCGGTATTATATGGGGGTTCCGATTGAAACCTTTATTCCGGAATTAGTTGAAAAACAAGGCAAGCATTATTCAGCTGAACAGTTTGAAGCAATGTACGACAGTTTTCGCCGGCACTATGGCGAAATCGAACAGGAAACAACGACCTTGTTCCCGCAGATGAAGGACACGCTGACTGCATTGAAAGATGCCGGTAAGAAGCTCTTCATCGTTTCAAGTAAGGCTTCGACCTCGCTGAAACGAAATTTGAAGGCTCTTGGAATTGCTGATTTGTTCGATGACCTGATCGGGTCTGATCAAGTTGAACATTATAAGCCGGCTCCGGATGGGGTTTTGATGGTGGTTGAAAAATACCACTTAGATAAGAATGAATCGGTGATGATCGGCGATGCGAAGTATGACCTTCAAATGGGCAAGGCCGCCGGCGTGAAAACATGCGGCTGCTTGTGGGATACGTTTGACGCGCAGTTATTAAAAGCTGAAAACCCAGACTTTCTTTTAGAAAAGCCCGCCGAATTATTGAATATTTAAGTGAAAGGTGTAATGAGCCAGGGATAAAGCGTGGTTTCATTACACCTTTAATGTATAATTAAATTATTGTGAACTAACAGATGGAAAGGGAAAAGGATTAATGAGTTTATGGCAACGCTTTTTGAATAATACGCGGTTACGGCGGTTTGTGATCCTGCTGTTTTTGATTGGAATTTTATTTGCATTCCACAAAATGATCAGTATTATTCTGCTGACGTTTATTTTTTCATTTTTGATCATCCGGTTGATCAACTGGATTCAAAAGCGGATCAAGATCCCGTCGCCGGTGATCGTGGTCGGGGTGTACCTGTTGCTGATTCTGTTATTTGTGGCGGCAGTCACGACCTATGTTCCAAAGTTGATCGTTCAGTCGGAAAACATGATCCACTCGATTTTGCATTTTTACAAGCACTTGCCAGAAGGAGCCGGTGAAATCGCAACGTACGTTTCAGCCTACATCAAGCACAGCGACTTTAGCCAGCAGCTGAAAGGTGGAATGACGGTTATTTTTGGCTATATCAGCAAGGCCGGCTCAATGGGCTTTACGTTCGTAATGTCATTGCTACTGAGTTTCTTCTTTACGGTCGAAAAGGATACAACGTTTAAATTCTCACGCAGTTTCTTGGAAGGACCGTACTCATGGATTTTCAAAGACATTTATCACTTTGCGAAAATCTTTACCAATACATTTGGGGTTGTCTTAGAAGCGCAATTTTTAATTGCAATCGTGAACACGATTCTGACGTGCATTGGGCTGGCAATCATTGGCGTTCCGCAAATTGCCAGTTTAGCTGTGATGATTTTTGTGTTAAGCTTGATACCAGTTGCGGGGGTCATCGTTTCGACGATCCCAATGTCGTTTGTTGCGTATACGGATGGTGGATTCCGGGATGTGGTTTACGTGCTGATCATGTTGCTGGTCATTCATGCAATTGAGGCCTACATTTTGAATCCGAAGTTCATGTCGAGTCGCACCGAACTGCCGATCTTTTACACCTTTGTCGTGTTGTTTGTTTCAGAACGGCTTTTCGGAACATGGGGCTTGATCGTCGGAATTCCGATTTTCACTTTCTTATTGAATGTGTTGGAAATCGAGCCGCACCCTGGCCGGCATCAGAAATTGCATCGGAAAGTGCAACAGCGGCGCAAGAAAGGTGAGAGCAATGAATAAGGAAGATTTTGTAAAACAATATGCGGTTGAACGCCAAAATACGAATTCAGTAAAGTGGGACGGCATGCAAGCCAAGTTCGGCGAAAACGATCTGTTGCCGATGTGGGTTGCCGATATGGAATTTAAGACGCCGGAAGCAGTTCGGGAAGCGTTGCATGCCCGAATCGATGAAGGGGCATTCGGTTATTCATTTACACCGGACACATACTATGATGCTTACTTTACATGGCAAAAAGAACGGTACGGAATTGAACTGCACAAGGAATGGGTGCGGTTTAATCCGAACGTGGTGCAATCATTAAGCAACCTGGTTCAGTTATTGACAAAGCCGGGGGATGCCGTGATGGTTTTGCAACCCGTTTATTTCCCATTTATGGATGTGATTGAAAAGAACGGTCGCAAGTTAGTTGTTTCAAATTTGATCGATAATCACGGTCATTATGAACTTGATTTGGACGACATGCGGCAAAAGATGATCGATAACCAAGTCCGGTTAATGATTTTCTGTAACCCGCATAATCCGGTCGGCCGGGTATGGTCAGCCCAAGAACTTGAAGATGTCCTGGAACTTTGCCGTCAGGAACAAGTATTAGTGATTTCAGATGAAATTCACCATGATTTAATGATCGATGGCAGCCAATTTACATCAATGTTGAACATTAGGGACGGTTTTTACCGCGATAACCTGGTCGTTGTTGATTCCCCGTCGAAAACCTTTAACTTGGCGTCATTGTGGAACAGCCATGTAATCATTCCCAATCCGCAAATTATGATGCGCTATGACGCATATCAGGAACGGATGAAGAATCCGGGCGGTTGTTTGTTAGGCCAAGTTGCGGGTGAAGCCGCATACCGGCATGGCACCGAATGGCTTGAAGGATTGCTTGAAACGATTGCGGATAACTATCATTATGTTCGTGATGAATTAAAGAAGGAACTTCCAGAAGCTGTGATTTCACCGCTTGAAGGAACATACCTTGCATGGATCGACCTTTCGCAACTCGTCGCCAATGAAGACCTGCAGACCGTCATTCAGGATAAAGCAAAATTAGCCGTTGATTTTGGCGACTGGTTCGGTGAAGCGGGCAAGGGGCACATCCGCTTTAACTTAGCGACGACGCCGGCCAATGTCCACCAGGCAACGAAGCAGTTAATTCAAGCCGTTCGGGCATATCAGGAATAATTTGTTAAAGAGACTATTAATTTTTAATAATTCAGTGTAAAATACTCAGTGTAATATCTTAATTCAAGAAAGAGGTTACGAATATGTCAAAATTAGTATTCATCCGTCACGGACAAAGTGAATGGAACTTAAAGAACCTTTTCACTGGTTGGACAGACGTTAACTTAAGTGAAAATGGGGTTGCAGAAGCTAAGGAAGCTGGTCGCAAACTTAAAGATGCCGGCATCCAATTAGATCAAGCATACACATCAGTTTTAAAGCGTGCCATCATGACATTGCACTATGCTTTGGAAGAATCAGACCAATTATGGATTCCAGAAGTTAAGTCATGGCGCTTAAACGAACGTCACTATGGTGACTTGCAAGGCCAAAACAAGGCAGAAGCTGCTGAAAAATTTGGTGAAGAACAAGTTCACATCTGGCGTCGTTCATATGACGTTTTACCTCCAATGTTAAGTGAAGATGATCCTCGCTCAGCTGCTCAAGATCGTCGTTACGCAAACTTGGATCCAAACGTTATCCCTGGCGGTGAAAACTTGAAAGTTACACTTGAACGTGTAATGCCATTCTGGGAAGACCACATTGCTCCAGACTTGTTAGCTGGTAAGAACGTAATCGTTGCTGCTCACGGTAACTCATTACGTGCTTTAACAAAATATCTTGAAGGTATTTCAGATGATGACATCATCAACTTGGAAATCCCAACAGGTCAACCAATCGTTTACGATTTAGACGAAAACTTGAAAGTTGTTGACAAGAAGCAACTTTAATTTGAAGTTGATTGAAATGAAAAGATGCGCTGCGGCGTATCTTTTTTATTTACCCTAATTAAGGCGGAGGAAGAAATGACCGATATTCGGAGACTTTATCAAATAATGGTTGCCCATTGCGGGGAACAGAACTGGCCGGCCGAATCCAAGCCGGAGATCGTCCTCGGGGCGATTCTAGTTCAAAATACAAGCTGGGAAAGTGCGCAAAAGTCACTTGACCAGTTAAAGGAAGCCACGGCATTTGATCCGCAGCGCATTTTACAACTCGATGATCAGACACTGCAGGCGCTGATTCGGCCAAGCGGCTTTTACCGCAATAAATCCAAGGCGATTCGGGCAGTCTTTGAATGGCTGGACGATTTTAATTTTGACTATGCGGCAATTTGGCAGCACTTTGGAAAGAATTTGCGCCGCGAACTTTTAAAGCTCCGCGGCGTTGGCAATGAAACGGCGGATGTTTTACTGATCTATGTATTTGATGTCCCGGCATTTGTGGCTGATAATTACGCGCAAAAGCTGTTTGCGCATTTAGGGGTTTCAAGCAAAAACTATCAAGACCTTGCCCGGCAGATCACGCTTCCAGTCGATTTTACGTTTCATGAAGCGCAGGTCTTTCATGGCCTGATCGATGAGTTCGGGAAGAAATATTTTCGTGGGCAGGATACATTTGATGAAAGCTTTTTAGCCGCCTTCAATTAAGGAATTTGATGATAAGCGTGCTAGAATGAAGGTATCAAAGTGAGAGGAAAATGAAGGATGATTAATTCAGAACGAAAATTTGACTGGTTCAGTTTGGTAATCGGAATTTTATGGGTGATTTTAGGTGCAGCCGCCATTAATTCGCCCAGCACCGCCATCAGCGTGATCGCCGTTTTTGTCGGAATTGGGGCCCTGGCAAAAGGCATTTACACGTTATGGCTTCGCCGGGCGATTCAAATGTTGACGGGCAGCAACAGCAAGATGACGTTGTTGATTATTTCGTCCGTGGTTGATATTATTTTAGGAATCATTTTCCTGTTCCGAATTCATTTTGGCTTCGGCATCATTGCTTACCTGTTTGCATTCTGGTTTATCTTCGATTCGATCTTGCAACTGGTGATCGACCACTTCTTTAAGGCAATGAACCGGTCATACTTTGATATTTTGATCGTGTTAAACATCATTACGCTGATTTTAGGCGTAGTGTTGCTGTTTAACCCGATGTTATCGATTTATACCTTGATCGGTGTAGTTGCATTTTATTTGTTCCTGATTGGAATTACAAAGATTATTCAGGCGTTTTAAAGATAGGTGTGACAAAACGTCAAAAACGAGCGTGGTGGAAGCAGAAAAGTGAACGAATCGCGCAGCATAGATTCGGAGGTTTTTAAACTTCCACTCAGCTCCGTTTGTTTTGGAACCCGGTTATGCGGATATAGCAAAGAGGTTGCGACTTACACAACCTCTTTTTTTGTTATCAGTTGAATTGAAGTTTAAAGGAGTTTAAAAGAGTTTAAAAATAAAATCGAAGTTTAAAGGAGTTTAAAAGTGGTTGAACTATCCAAATGATTTGAATTCCGATGGCTGCTTTTTTAATCAAATTTCTTCATAAACAATAGAGAATTTAAAAGAGGTTGTGACATAAGTCACTAAATTACAGGAGGCACTTCAGCGAGAAT
>LHCFC04200__coassemble_852_pt1 | contig 17181 bp, 14 predicted proteins | sample LHCFC04200__metabat2_low_PE_012 | metagenome-assembled genome bin LHCFC04200
CAGGGGATCGAACCCTGGACCCACGGATTAAGAGTCCGTTGCTCTGCCAGCTGAGCTAACCACCCATAAATCTTGAACTGATAAGCGATAAGAACTTTTCATATCTCATCGACGATTAATATGATATCAAGAATAGAAGATGAATGCAAGCTTTTTTTGAAATTTTTTTTGAGAATTTTGAAAAAAGGCTTAGAATCGGCTAAACTAAGGGATAAATTAGTTTTCGAAAAGGAAGAAATGAGGAATTAAAATGAGTTTAATTTATTTGCGGCACGCTACTCAACGCGATTTACCGTCAATTATGACAATTATTCATGAGGCCCAAGCACTTTTGAAAAGTGATGGCAGTCCGCAATGGCAGGATGGTTATCCCACTGAAGGAACCTTTCAAACTGATATTCAGCGAAATGAATGCTTTGTTTTGATGGTAAATGATCAAGTTGCGGGAGTCGCAACCTTGGCACATGATCCGCAAGCTAACTACCAAAATATCAGTGATGGTCACTGGGACGTAACTGATCAACCGTACGCCACGATTCATCGGTTAGCATTGTCAGCTGAATTTCGGGAAATGCATTTGAGTAATTATTTGATGAGTAACTTAATTTCGATTGGAGTCGAACAGAGCATGCAGAATTTCAGGATCGATACCCATGCAATGAATAAACGGATGCAGGGCCTGATCAAATCAACTGGATTTCATTATTGCGGAATTGTTAATCAGGGTGATAAAGTCCAAGAACGGTTGGGATATGAATTGAATTTATAAAGGAAGGGATGACAAAACGTCAAAAACGGGCGCTTTGGAAGCCGATGATGTAAAAAGGCTGGACTTTCGTCACAGCCTTTTACTTTTTGTTCTGTGTTTTTATCGCATCTAGAATTGCTTTCCAACCCTTCATCAATAAAGCCGAAAGCCGGTAAAAATCAAAACTGCCATGTGAAGTTAATCTAAATCATCCAAGTATGAGGTAACAGAAGTTAACTTGAATACTTAAAGCACCTTCGTGTAAATTAATAAAAACTCCGGAGATGATTATTAATTTGACCATGGAAGCTTTAAAAATTACCAACTGTGAGCGTAGTTAATAGTAAAGGGGAGAATGTATGATTTATTCCTTGAAAGCTCAGTGACAAATTCGTTGGAGAATGTATAAAAGAAGTCAATTTGTCATCTTTGCTTTAAGTGAAAATCATTAACTACTTTCACTAATCGTTTTATAAATGAAAACTTTGAAAACCAAGCCTAGAGCTTAACTGTATTATAGCATAGTTTTCAAAATGTTCGGCTAGAATTTCGAATGAAGATTGCCGCCTTTTCATGGTTTGGTTTTCATTCGGCGATGATTTATAATAGAGACTGAGAATTTTTCAATTCGATGAGGCGAGTGATTATTTAATAGTCGCTGAAAACCCATTTTAATGGGGGAGGTATTTGCTTATGAAAAAGATTTTAGTTGTCGATGATGAAAAACCGATTTCCGATATTATTAAGTTTAATTTGAAAAAGGAAGGCTATGATGTTTACACCGCCTATGATGGTGAAGAAGCCTTGCAAAAAGTTGAAGAAGTTAATCCAGACTTGATTCTTTTGGACTTGATGTTACCAAAGATCGATGGGCTGGAAGTTGCCCGTGAAGTGCGCAAGACTCACAACATGCCGATCATCATGGTTACGGCTAAGGATGCCGAAATTGATAAGGTTTTAGGTCTTGAAATGGGGGCTGACGATTACGTAACCAAGCCGTTTTCAAACCGGGAATTAGTTGCCCGGGTCAAGGCAAACTTACGGCGGCAATCAGCCACAATGGCAGAAGCGCAAGCTGCAGAAGAAGAAAGTAAAAACAATGACATTGCAATTGGTGACCTTGTAATTCACCCGGATGCCTACGTGGTTTCAAAGCGGGGCGAAAAGATCGAATTGACCCACCGGGAATTTGAATTGCTTTACTACTTAGCCAAGCACATTGGTCAGGTAATGACCCGGGAACATTTACTTCAAACCGTATGGGGATACGATTATTTTGGTGATGTTCGGACCGTTGATGTTACGGTTCGCCGGTTGCGTGAAAAAATTGAAGATAATCCGAGCCGGCCAATTTGGCTAGTGACCCGGCGCGGAGTTGGATACTACTTGCGGAATCCAGAAACAAATTAAAATTAAATCAAAAGGATTGAGATCAAAGTGAGTGAAGAAAAACAAAACGTTAAAGAAGAAAAGCTTCACTTTTTCCAATCGATCCACTTTAAAATTGCCCTGGTATTTGCGCTTTTACTGTTAATTGCGTTTCAAATTGTCGGGGCTGTTTTTATTCAGCGATTGAAAAGTGATAACTTAAAAACATTTAAACAACGGGTCGAATTGTCGTCATATGTTGATAATTCGCTTGCCCAAAATTTAAGTTCAAGTGATACGCAAAAAGCCAATGCTAAGATCCGAACGATTCTGGAAGACGTTAATAACAGCAACATTACCGATGTTCAGGTTGTTGACGCCAAAGGAAACATTCGGGGCGATAATGACGTTGATAAGCGTTCCTTAGTCGGACAGCGGACAACTGATAGCGACATTAAGCAGGTTTTATATAACGGACGGACATATTCAAAAATGACGTATGACCGCAGCGACAATAAACGGTATTACATTTCAATTACCCCGTTATTCAGCTCGACGGGGAATACGAACGCGGTTGTGGGAGCGGTTTATATCCGTGCCAGCCTTGAAAGTGTTTATGATTCGTTGAACAATGTAACGGCGATTTTTGCTACGGCAGCGCTGATTGCGACGGTCATCGGGCTTTTGCTGGCAATTATTTTATCAAGTGCGATCACCAGACCGATCGATGAAATGAAGAAACAAACTGCCCGGATCGCGAAGGGCGATTATTCTGGCCAGGTTCACGTGTATGGGAAAGACGAACTGGGACAACTGGCAGAAGCCGTCAATAACCTCTCAGTGCGGGTTGAAGAGTCGCAGGAACAATCAGAATCTGAGCGGCGTCGGCTGGATTCGGTGCTGACCCACATGTCTGATGGGGTTATTGCGACCAACCGCCGCGGAAAAGTTAACATTATTAACCAGGCGGCATGTGATTACCTTGACGTAAATGAAGAAGATACCCTCGGCAAATCAATTTTGGATGTCCTTGATATTCGCGAAGACTATACGTTGCATGATTTACTTGAAAATCAAGAGGAAATTACGCTGGATATGTCAGCGGATGATCATGATCAGATCTTGCATGCATACTTCTCGCTTATTCAACGGGAATCCGGTTTTATTTCAGGAATCGTTTGTGTCTTGCGGGATGTAACTGAACAGGAAAAAATTGACCGTGAATTGCGGCAATTCGTTTCAAACGTTTCGCACGAATTACGGACGCCATTAACAAGTATGCGCAGTTATATTGAAGCGTTAAATGATGGTGCGTGGAAAGATCCGGAAGTTGCGCCGTCCTTCTTAAAGGTGACGCAAGAAGAAACGGACCGGATGATTCGGATGATCAATGATTTACTGAAACTGTCCCGGATGGATTCTGGCCGGGTCAAGCTTGACCTTGAACTGGTCAACTTGAATGAACTGTTTAACTATGTTCTTGACCGGTTTGAAATGATGCTTGAAAAGGACAATAACGATACGCATTCAACCAAGTCAAAGAACTATACGATCAAGCGCGACTTTACCAAGAAGGATCTTTGGGTTGAAATCGACACGGATAAGTTTATTCAGGTAATTGATAATATCATGAATAATGCGATCAAGTATTCGCCAAATGGCGGGGTAATCACGTGCCGGTTATTAGAAACCCAAAACCACGTTATTTTGAGCATTTCAGACCAGGGATTAGGAATTCCGAAGAAGGATCTGAACCATGTCTTTGACCGGTTCTTCCGGGTCGATAAGGCACGGTCACGCGCTCAAGGCGGAACCGGTTTAGGATTGGCCATTTCAAAGGAAGTTATTGAAATGCACCACGGTAAGATTTGGGCCGATAGTGTTGAAGGTCAGGGAACGACATTCTACATCTCCCTTCCATACCATGAATATGACGATGATGAGGAGGATCTTTGGGATGAAAATTAAAAAGTATTTACTGCACATTGGTCTTTTGATTGCAGTGGTTATCAGTTTAGTTTTCTCAGCCATTATTTGGATCGATCCGGCAACCTTTCATCGGAACACGACCCAAACGACCACGACGAATGAATCAGGCAATTCAGCGGATACAACGGTTCATTATGACCTGGCGGATGTTTATTCGCCAACGGGAATTGCAATAACGCAAAATAAGCAGCAAACCCAGTTAACGAGCAGTAAGGATAACTTGATCAGTGACCTTTGCAAGGATTTGCGGAAAATCAAAGTTCAGCAGATCATTGTTCAAAACGATAAGGACTTTAATACGTACCGCAAAGACTTGCTTGAAAATGACAACATTATCCTGTCGTATTCTAATCAGGTATCGATCGGGCTTTTTGAAAAGCTGATCGGACGTTCAGATATTGCCAAGCAGTATGAAAATCAACGGTTTCAGCATATTGTGCTGCCAACGGCCAATCACCGGGAAATTTATTTGTTAAATGATGTGAACTACAAGGTATATAAGCTGCGATTAAAGACTTCGATTCCGGCTGAAGTATACCGGCGAGTAACGGCAAAGGACATTCAACAGACCCCGATCGAATATCAAGAAATCAGTAAGGGTCATTATATTAAGAATTATCCGAAGGGCGTAACGGTTCCGAAATACAGTTACTTAATCAATAGGGAAAATTCGAGTTTATTTGTGACGCACTTATTAGGGGCCTCAAGTTCAAATTCAATTGCAACCAAGGAACATGACGGGGTCACGACGTATACAACGGATAACGGCCAACGATTGGTTATTAACAGCAAGGATGGGACGGTCAACTATGCCCGTGAAGGCCGTGCAAATGAAGACAAAAAAGACAGTTTCAATGATGCCCTTAAAGACGGGTTTGATAATTTAAGCCATTTAGGAGTTTCATTAGATGATGTTCGGTATCAAAACTATGATGAAAACCATCACCAAGTGACGTATCAAAGTTACATTAACGGGTACCCGATCATTTCGCCGAACTTTTACGGAACATATGAGATCGGAATGCAACCAAACGGCGCAACGGAATACCGGTTCTCAGTCGATGATCTGCAAGTTCCGTTACCAAATAATAATCAAACCGTTAATTTGCCGCCAACCAGTCAGGTTTTGCAAACGATGAAGAGCAAAAATTATAACCTGGGAAAAGTGAAGAGCATTATTGTCGGTTATCAATGGACCCAGAATTCAGGTTCGCAAATGGTTGTTGATCTGACACCGACGTACTTTATCCGGTATAACGGCAACTGGATCAATTATCAAACATTAAGTCAGAATCATTAGTTAGGAGGAGCAAGAGTGAATTTTAAACGAATTGAATGGATCTTCTTTGTTGCGTTTATTATGCTGGATGTCTTTCTTGTTTCTTCATATTTCAAACAGGGACCGATAATGGATGCAACGGCCAACCACCCTGAAAATACTACGGTATCAGTGTTAAAGAGTATGCGGGACGATCAGATCACGATTGGTGAAACGTCGAATGAAACGGGAACGGGATACTACGTTTCAAGTCCGAATAACGATGATTTAAAAAATAAAGCCAGCCAACTCCGCTATCAAAGTTGGAGCATGAACGGCAATCTGTTAAATTCAACCTTTGCAACGATGATCAAGGTCAATGCTGATAATCCGCAAAAGGTTTTGAAATCGATCGTGAATGACCCGAACCAGATCGTTGATGGGAAGGATTACCAATACAGTAAGGCCCTTTCAACGAAGGATACGATCGTTTATACCCAAAAGGTCAATGACGAGCCGTTTTACGACAATGGCGGGCAAATTCGATTCCATCTAAAGAACGGCTATGTCCAAGGATACACTCAGGGACATCTTGATAACTTACAAACGTTGCGCGGTGCGCGGAAAACGTTGAGTCAAAAGCGGGCTTTGATTTGGTTGTACCAGTATAACAAACTTCCAAGCAACTCAACGGTTGAATCAAGTAATCTGGCATACTCCAAAATGCTGACGGTTAACGGAAATACAGTTTACATTCCAACCTGGGTTTTTGAAATTAAAAATAACGCCTCCGGAACGATCATTTATCGGCGGATCAATGCCTTTACCGGAGCGGTAATGGATGATAATTAAATTGAAAGAGGTGGATTGGAACGGAAAAGCAAGATGATGCAATGCAGGTCAGTATCCTTGCAAGCGGAAGTACGGGAAATGCAACGTACATTGAGACACCTGAACATCAAGTTTTGATCGATGCGGGCTTGTCCGGAAAGAAAATCGAAGAACTCATGAATTCGATTGGGCGGACGTTAAATGACGTTGACAGCTTATTTGTGACGCATGAACATACGGACCATAGTAAAGGCGTCGGTGTTTTGGCCCGGCGGTATGGAATGGATGTGTACGCTAACCAAAAAACGTGGGATGCCATGGCGCCGAAAATTGGGAAAATCAAGCCGGAACAGAAGCACCTTTTAGAAGCAGGGAAAGTATTGTCATTAGGCGACCTTGACGTTGAAAGTTTCGGGGTATCGCATGATGCGGCTGATCCCCAGTTTTATGAAATGCACCATGCAGGTCATTCGTTTGCAATCGTAACTGATACGGGGTATGTTTCCGAAAGAGTCGAGGGCGTCATTCGGGATGCCGAAGCAATTTTGATGGAATGTAACCACGATACCGAAATGTTGCGAATGGGACCTTATCCATGGACGTTAAAGCAGCGAATCATGAGCGATACCGGGCACCTTTCAAATGAAGATGGCGCTCGGGCCTTGATCGATGTTCTGGGGAATGATACCAAACAGATTTTTCTTGGCCACTTGAGCAAGGAAAATAACATTAAGGAATTAGCGCATCTCACGGTTGAAAATATCATGAAACAACATGATTTGGCCGTTGAGCATGATTTTCATCTTTTGGATACCAATCCGGATCAAGCAACAGCGCTAATGAAGTTATAATCAATTGTTAATTGAAATTCGGTTTAATTAAGACCGCGACCTTTGTCGTGGTCTTTTTTATAGGGAAATTCGGATTAAATTATCGATTAATTTTTCTTATATTTAGGTTTAAATTTCTTTGATATTTTACGAATATTATTCATAAAGTGTTCAAATTTGGTTTTTATAATCGAAGATATTAAAAGTAAGTTAGAAGGGAGTGGATCTTGATGGGTGATAAAAATCAATATAGCGGTGATTATACGGAAAATAACCAGGTCGAACAACCGCAACCGGCACCCCAACGACCGAAGAAGAAAACAATGTCGTTGAAAAAGGTCTTTTTGGTGGCATTAGCCGGCGGTGTCCTTGGCGGCGGAATCGTGATTGGCGGATGCGCAGTTTATAATCGGTATTCCAGTCAGACGGTAACACAGGATAACCGGAAGGGAAAAACCGTTACGAGCAACATTAAGGTAACGGAAACTAATCAAGCAACCAAAGCGTTTAATAAGGTTAAAAACGCTGTGGTTTCAGTTGAAGCATATTCTTCATCAGATAACTCATTGGATTCGCTTTTTGGAAATTTTGGCGGCGGAAAGAGTGCCAAGGAAACCTCTGAAAGCGAAGGCTCAGGGGTTATTTACAAAAAGTCGGGGAACACAGCATTTATCGTTACGAATAATCACGTTATTGCGGGGTCAAATAAGGTTGAAGTATTAATGAGTAATGGAAAGAAATTGCCGGCAACGGTTGTTGGACACGATGCGATTTCTGATTTGGCGGTGTTAAAGATCAATGCCCAAGATGTTACGGAAGTTGCTTCCTTTGGTAATTCGGACGATATTCAGGTTGGGCAAACCGCCCTTGCGATTGGCTCGCCATTGGGATCTGAATACGCAACCTCGTTGACTGAAGGAATTATTTCAGCCAAGAAGCGGACGATCGACGTTACAAACAGTCAAGGAGTAACAACGGGTCAAGAAACAGTTATTCAAACTGATGCGGCCATTAACCCTGGAAATTCAGGCGGACCATTAATTAACTTGGCTGGTCAGGTAATCGGAATCAACTCAATGAAACTTTCAAGCACGGGAACTGGTTCGGGTTCATCAACTTCGGTCGAAGGGATGGGCTTTGCGATCCCAAGTAATGAAGTTGTATCAATTATTAACCAGTTAGTTGCTAACGGGAAAGTGATTCGGCCAGCGTTGGGAATCTCGCTGATTGATTTGAACAATATTCCGGAAGAGCAGCAACAAAGTGTCTTGAAGCTCCCGTCAAGCGTAACGGGTGGAATCGTGGTTGCCAAGATCAATGATAATTCACCGTTAAAGGGATCAGGAATTCAGAAGGGCGATGTAATCGTTAGTCTGGGCGGAAAAAAGGTCACGGGCTTAGCAAGTTTACGTGAAGCACTTTATGCGCATAAGCTTGGAAGTACCGTTGAGATCGGATATTATCATAACGGTCAGGAAAAGACGACCAAGGTTCGATTAACGCTTGAAGCCAACGATCAAAATACGACGGCGGCGTCAAATGAAGATGGAAATTAAATAAGATAATGTGAAAAGGCTGTGACGTAAATCACAGCCTTTTTGTTATATCCGCATAATCGGGTTCTAAAACAAACGAGCTGAGTGGTGACGCGTAGCTAATTCGAAAACCTCCGAATCTATGCTGGCGCGATTCGTTCACTTTTCTGCTTCCACCACGCTCGTTTTGAACGTTTTGTCACACCTTCTTTTTTAATACTGATCACAATATTTACAATATGGATGTTGCACGTAGTCTTTCCAAAAATCAGCGTTGATTTCTTGGGTGCGACCGCATTTAGTGCAGCGAACGACGTAATTTGAAGATGAACCGATGATTCCGGGATTAAATGATGGAACCTTAACCAGTTCGAGTGTTTTGGTTAACATTTCTGCCATTTGAAAGCCTTCTTTCACCTATATTATAAGGGATTAATGCTGTTAAGCAAAAATACTTGGCGTCGCGTTTGTTTGGGCAGGAAATGGTAAAAGTTGCGCGGCGGGTTGAAAAATGCGTATAATTTAACCAGCAAAACGAAAGTTATCCCCAATTTGTCCCCAAAATTTGTAGAGGAAACGCACAGGAAAATTCTTAAAGTTATCCACAAAGTTGTGAACAGCTGTGTAAAACTGTCAGAATTAGATTATTTTAATGTGTGGAACTTGCTTTAAAATAAGAATTTGTTGATGTGTTTCACATGGATTAAAAGAAATTAATATCATTTCAAAGTTGTGGATGAAGAAAATTTTGAATTCTAAATATGGGGGCGAATTTTTGTTCGTACAAGATATTGATTTGCAAATTGTGGATATGTGGATAACTTTGTGGAAAAGAGTCGATAACCATTGAATATCAAAATTGTCTGTGTTGGTAAATTAAAGGAAAAGTACTTTAAACAAGGGATTGCGGAGTATGCAAAACGGTTAAGCAAATTCTGCAAGTTTCAAATTGTTGAGGTCCCGGATGAAAAGGCACCTGAAAAATTAAGCGATGCCGAAATGGAAAAGGTCAAAGAAATCGAAGGCGAACGGATCTTGTCAAAGATCAAGGATAAGGAGTACGTTTATGCGCTGGCGATTCTAGGAAAGGAACGGACTTCCGAAAAATTTGCGGAAGAGATCAAAGACTTAACGACCTACGGCACAAGCGACATTACGTTTGTAATCGGTGGTTCATTGGGATTATCACCGGCAGTGTTGAAGCGCGCAAATACTCAAATTTCGTTTGGGCGATTTACGATGCCGCACCAATTAATGCGGTTGGTTTTGACCGAACAGATTTACCGAGCATTTATGATCAATGCTGGAGCACCGTATCATAAGTAGGGGGTGATTAGCGCTAAGTTAGGCGAACAGGCTGAATTTTGAAAAAGTTAGGCTTGCCAAAACTTTTGGTTTTATATACCATATAATTGTAAAATATGAGGGAAAGGGTGAAGAAGATGGCTGAAGAAAAACATCATCTTATCGAGTATGCGAACGGAAAGTCGTTGGAAGAAATCAACGGAACCGTTCATGTTCCAAAGGGAAAAGGATTCTGGCGAACCTTACTAGCATATTCCGGACCAGGTGCACTTGTTGCGGTTGGCTACATGGATCCCGGTAACTGGGCAACATCAATTACTGGAGGGCAAAACTTCCAATACTTGCTGATGTCAATTATCTTGCTGTCAAGTTTGATTGCGATGCTTTTGCAATACATGGCAGCTAAATTGGGAATTGTAACCCAAATGGACCTTGCACAAGCGATTCGGGCCCGTACAAGTCGGACCCTTGGAATTATCTTGTGGTTGCTGACTGAAATGGCGATCATGGCAACGGATATTGCGGAAGTTATTGGGGCAGCGATTGCGTTGAACCTGCTTTTCCATATTCCGTTAATGATTGCGGTCTTTATTACCGTATTCGACGTTTTGCTTCTTTTGTTACTTGCCAAAATTGGGTTCCGTAAAATTGAAGCAATCGTTGTTTGCTTAATTTGTGTGATCCTTTTTGTCTTTGCATATGAAGTAATCTTATCAGATCCAAACTGGGGAGCTGCAATTAAAGGCTTGATCCCAAGCGCAGGTGTAATGGCAAGTCACCCGTCGATCAACGGGGAAACGCCATTGACCGGTGCGTTAGGGATCATTGGGGCAACCGTTATGCCGCACAACTTGTATCTCCACTCATCAATTTCACAAACCCGTGAGCTTGACCATGCAAGCGATGAAGACATCAAGCGGACGATCAAGTTTACAACATGGGACTCAAACATTCAATTAACTGCTGCATTCTTCGTAAATGCATTGCTCTTGATCATGGGGGTTGCGGTTTTCAAGTCAGGTGCAGTTAAGGATACATCATTCTTTGGTTTATTCAATGCATTAAATAGTCCAAGTTTGTTACATAATCATATTTTAGCGTCAGTTGCCCGGACAGGAATTTTGTCAACGTTATTCGCGGTTGCATTATTAGCTTCAGGTCAAAATTCAACCATTACGGGAACGTTGACCGGTCAGGTTATCATGGAAGGCTTCGTTCATATGCGGATGCCATTATGGGCCCGGCGGTTGGTAACGCGGTTATTATCAGTTGTTCCGGTTATCCTTTGCGTAATGACGACGAGCGGCGAATCAGTTACTCATCAACACATTGCGATCAATAACTTGATGATCAACTCGCAAGTCTTCTTGTCATTAGCATTACCATTCTCAATGGTTCCGTTACTGATGCTGACGAACAGTAAAACCGAAATGGGGCAGTTCCGGAATAGTTTATGGGTTAAGATTGCCGGTTGGATTTCGGTTGTTGCCTTGATTTTCTTAAACCTTCAAGGCTTACCGGATCAAATGACGGCCTTCTTCAGTGATAGCCCAACACCGCACCAGGTTTGGTTAGGCCACATTAGTGCAGGTATTATCGGAACACTGATCGTTCTTTTGCTGATCTGGGTAATTGCCGAATTATGGGCAAGCAACCGGCGAATCAGACGGTCACAGGCAAACGAAAAGTAGAGGGGAAAAAGAATGGCTGAAAAAATTAAAAATATCAAACGGATCTTAGTCGGGGTCGATGATTCGGACGACGCACAACTTGCTTTCCGGGTTGCAATGCAACGGGCAAAGGAACTTGATGCGACCTTATACATTACGTCGATCCTTGAAAAAGATGAAATGAATGTTTATCAAGTGTTGGATGCCGATTACATGCGCCAACAAGTTGAAAAGTTAAAGAAACACATTGAAGATTACCGGAAGATTGCCCTTGAAGCAGGGGTCAAGAAGGTTAAAACGGTGATTGCGGAAGGCGATGCTGGCGAAACGATCATCAAAAAAGTGATTCCCCAAGTCAACCCTGATTTGCTGGTTATTGGGGCGTTGGCTAAGGAAGGCCTTGAAAAGTACTTTGGTTCACAAGCCGCTTACATGGCAAAATACTCGCCAATCTCAGTTTTAGTTGTCCGATAAGGTAAATAATCCAAATAAAGCTCGCAGGAACGGAAATGGGTTCCGGCGAGCTTTTTAATTGGTATTAAATAAAGTAAACAAAAAATCCATGGCTTCAACCATGGATTTTAATTTTATTCTTCTTTTAATCCTTTACGTTTAACTTCAAGTTTCCGCAATGCAGGAAGCAAGAATCCAAGAACGATCAGGAAGCCAACGGTCAGGAAGTTCATGATCAATTGGTGGTTGAATGAAGCGGTTCCTGGGTTAGCATTTTGCGGAATGAATCCAAGGGTGGCACATACGAACGTGAAGATGAAGCACCACCAACCCATTGCAAGGGCGCCTTTCCGGTTCTTAATGTAAACATAATCGGACTTGAATTCATCTTCGTGCCAGCGAATGGCAATGAATGCGACGAAGACAAGGGCGGTCTTATATGGTGAAACGATTCCGTTCAGGTTCAATAACCAGTTGTAAATTGAATTGATACTTGGTAATGTTCCACTTAAAAGTAAGATCAGTAAACTAATTCCGGCAGTTAAGATGTAACTGTTAACTGGCCGGCCATTCTTGTTGGTCTTTGTTAACCAGCTTGGCATGTATTTCGAAGCGGTATCACTTGCGAATACCCGGCTGGCAGCATCAATTAAGATTGCTAATTGAGCCAGCATGAAGAAGAGTTGAACAAAGGCAAAGACATACATCAAGGTCTTGCCCATGCCGCATTGTTCCCCAAGAAGCCGGAAAGCATAGTACGGACCGTTCATCTTAAAGTCTGATGGAATGTGGTTGGCGTTGAAGAAGACGGCCAATGCCAATGTTCCAAAGATTGTTAAGAAGGCGGTCATTAATGCTAATGCCCACATTGCTTTATGGAAATCTTTGCGTGGATTTTTCAGGCGGCTGATATATGGTGCAGCCAGTTCAGCTCCGGACATTGCGAAAATCAAAAGTCCGGTCGTTGAGAAGTAGTGCAAACTAAAGCTTGGCTTGAATGCACTCCAGCTGAAGTGGGTTGCGATGTGTGCGCCGTGTGCAAGTGCCCAAACCGTCATGAAGACGAACAGCATTGAGATCAAGAACATGGCACCCCCGCCGATAATTGACAAGATTTCCAATGAGTTTTTAACTTTGTTTTCGAAAATGATGAACAATAGGATAATAATGAACGTCATTAATCCAAAGGTTGTTGTTGACATGTGTTGGTTCAAGGTTGCGTTTCCTAAAATGATCCAACTGATTGAAACAACAACGGAGTTTGAAACGTCAACTAAGTACGGGATCGTTTGGGTCCAATACATCCATGACGTAACATACCCGAACAGATCGCTGTGAGTCCCGCGGCGAATCCAGGAAGCAAGGCCCCCGGCTTCTTCACCACCGAAAGTTAATCCCAATTGAGTTGCGATCAAAGCATAAGGGATAACGTACGAGAAAAGTAAGAAAATCCATGAAACAACAACTGAAAGCCCTTGGTTTTGAAATGGATAGAAAATATTTTCAAAACTAATGATTGTAACGAAGTCCAGTAGGGCAATTACTGGCCAACTCATATAATGTTTTTTCGGTGCTAAATCATCCATAAATCGAAATTCCCTCTCTTTGTTAAATTTTATTCGGTAATGGATGAGTTGCCCGGAGCCTTATTCCAGCTAAAACCAGCATTATACTGCATTTTATTCCTCCTATTGTTATACTAGATATGAAAAAAGATGTACCTTTAATAGTGTAATTCAAAAACAATGTTTATGAAAGATTTTTTCAGAAAAAGAGTGATCGAAAATGAAAATTTTGAAAATTGCTGCTCCGAAGAGTTTGATGCAGTATGTTTCAAAGCAATGGCCAGTCGTTGAACTTGCTTCAACGCTTAAAGGGGCTGAATTAGCTGCCATGGTTGTCAGTGCTGAAAATGAAAATGAAGTGCAGTTGGCAGCGGCTGTTCAAACGAAATCAATGCTGGATATTCCAGTTGTGAAGGTTGATATTACGCAACCGGCTGTTGATATTACCCGAGAAATTGATGCTGCGGCATTGCAGTATGAAAAGAAAATGGTTCCGCGGTTTTTAACTGACTTAGTTGAATTTGCGGATCGACGACCGATCAGTTTTACGACTCCCGGACACCACAATGGAAGATACAACGAAAATCATCCAGCCGGAGTCGTTTTTAACCGCTTCTTCGGTGAAAATATGTTATATGCTGATACCAGCGACACGGTTGCTGAATTAGGCGATACGATGACGCATGCGGGCTCACCATTAGAGGCTGAACAAAAGACCGCAGAAGTTTACCATGCAGATAAGGCATATTTCTGTCCAAACGGAACAACGGGATCGAATGACATTTGTGCAAGTGCGGTTTTACGGCCTGGTGATTTAGTGTTATTTGATCGGAATAACCACAAGTCGCTTTATAATGGGGCCTTGATCATGAATGGCGCTAAGCCGGTGTATATTCCAACGGACCGTAATGCGCTCGGATTGATCGGTGAAATGGATCCGCAATTTTTGACGGAGGAAAGATTACGCAAGGAAGCTGCGAAGGTTGATCCGGATAAGGCGGCACAGAAGCGGCCATTCCGGATGGCGGTTATTCAAGCTGAAACGTATGACGGCGTTTTTTACAACGCGAAGTGGATGCTTGAACGAATCGGAAAGCTATGTGATTACGTTTTATTTGATTGCGCATGGGGCGGTTTTGAACAGTTTATTGAAATGATGAAGCCGTTGTCGCCGTTAGCGCAAGATCTTGGTCCGGATGATCCGGGAATTTTGGTAACTGAATCGCTTCATAAACAACAAACCGGAATGGGATCGGCTTCTCAGATTTTGAAGAAGGATGCACATATTAAAGGCCAAAAGCGGTACGTTGATCATAAACACTTTAATAATGCTTATTTGAAGTACGTAACTTCGAGTTATAATTACCCGTTATATGCGTCAATGACGGTTAACCCGTACATTGCAAGCGGGAAGAGTAATTTAGCATGGTGGAATGATATTTTGAAACGCGGGATCGAATGGCGCAAAAAGCTGATTCGGGAATCGAAACTATTTCGGCCGCTGGTTCCGCAAACGGTTGATGGCCGGAATTGGGAAGATATTCCAACCGATGAATTAGCAAGTGATTTGAAGTACTGGCAACTTTCACCTGAAAACCATTGGCATGGCTTTAAACGAGCTGCTCCAGGGGAAGCCATCATTGATCCGTTGAAATTAACGGTCATGACCCCGGGAATCGATGTTGAGCATGAAGAATATACTGAAAAGGGAATTCCGGGAGCAGTCGTTGCTGAGTTTTTGACCGAGCACCGAATCTTAAAGGCTAAAGCGGACTTGAACTCGTTACTGTTCTTGCTGACCCCTGGTGATACGCCAAGTGACTTAGATGCATTGATGACGGCGTTGCTGGAATTTGAACGGTTATACTTAGACGATGCACCATTGGAACAAGTTTTACCAAAGTTAGCGCAGGAATACGCTGATCGGTATCAAGGATACACGATTCAGCAGTTATGCGATGAAATGCATGCATATTACCGTGCCCACCAGACCTTTAAGTTGCAACAGGCATTGTTTGAAAAACCAAACATGCAGGATTATGAGATGCAGCCGGCTGACGCAGACCTTGCATTTCGGCACAATGAAAGTGAACTGTGCGACCTGGAAGAGGTTGAAGGCCGCATTGCAATGGAAGGTGCGTTACCTTATCCTCCGGGTGTCTTTATTGTGGCTCCAGGCGAACGGTGGCAAAAGGTTGACTGCGACTACTTTAAGACATTAGTTGGCGCAATGGAACGATTTGACGGTTTTGTTCCTGAAATTCAAGGAGTTTATTATCGAAAGGACGATCACGGCAAGATCCATGTGCAGTGTGAGGTTCTGAAAGAAGAATAAAAAAAGAAGGTGTGACAAAACAGTAAAAACGGGCGTGGTGGAAGTAGAAAAGCGAACGAATCGCGGAGCAAAGATTCGGAGGTTTTCGAATTTCCACATAGACCGTTTGTTTTGGAACCCGATTATGCGGATATAGCAAAGAGGCTGCGATTTATATCACAGCCTCTTTTGTGTTTTGTCACACCTATTTTATTCATGATATGTTGGTAACCATTCATCAAGCAATTGTAAGTATTCCTTTTCAAAGTAATTGTTATTAAGGTATACCAGGTAAATTGGGTGGGTAATGTTAATGGCATGGAGTTTAACTTCCATTAATGAGCCTTCATGGATTTGCCGGGCAACGATTCCGCGGTACATGAAGCTGATCCCAGTTCCCATTTCAAGTACCTGCTTGATGGTTTCAGGGTTACTAATTTGAGTTCGTTGATCAAAATCACTGACTTTTAAGTTTTGGGTTCCTAAAATTTGTTGCATAATAGCGTATGAGCCAGAGCCGCTTTCCCGGTAAATCAACGGGAAGTTTAATAATTCCGTTAACTTGTATTCCCGATTTGGATCAAGGCCTAATTTCGGGGATGCAACGGCAATAAATGGTTCGTCAATCAACGGCCGGACCGTAAATTGTTCGGTATCAAAATTTCCTTCAACCAGGGCAAAATCAAGTTTGCCGGAATGGAGTTGATCAAGACATTCCTTGGTGTTCATTACATCACAGTGAAGGATAATTTCAGAATGCCGTTCATTTACGAATGAAATTAAGTCTGGCAACATTGAGTTGGTTAATGATTGGGTTGCTGCCAAGTGCAATGGCCGTTTGTTTTTCGGAATTGCATGTAAATGCTCCTTAAATTTATTACTTTGGGAACGCAACGATTCTACAAATAAGAGAAGCTGCTTGCCTGATTGGGTAAGGTGAAGCTTCCGTTTCTTGTAAGTAAATAACTTTACGTTCAGCTCTTCTTCAAGATTCTTAAGCTGTTGGGAAACAGCTGGCTGGCTGATGTAAAGTTCTTCTGCCGCTTTGGTGTAAGAACCAACTTTGGCAACCGTTAAAAAAGTGATTAATTTGTGATCAAACATAATTTAACCTTCTTCATCGAGATAAACGATACTTATAATCCTATTTTATATGATTAATTTAGATTATTCAACGTCCGAATGAAGGTTATTCGGGGATAAAGAAGAACAAAAAAAGAGGTTGTGATCAATCACAACCTCTTTTCGCTTTCAATCTGCTTAATTATTTAAGCATGCTTGCGAATTTTTCTAATGTACGGATCATTTGAGCTGT
>LHCFC04200__coassemble_912_pt1 | contig 16372 bp, 18 predicted proteins | sample LHCFC04200__metabat2_low_PE_012 | metagenome-assembled genome bin LHCFC04200
CGCTCTTCCGATCTTTTCTAAAATCTTGTCGACAACTTGGTCAATGGTCAATGACGTTGTGTCAACCAAAACCGCATCTTTCGCTTGAGTCAATGGTGAGATTTCACGGTGTGAGTCTTTATAATCACGTTCTTCAATTTCCTTTTCAAGAACATCAAGCGGCGTATCGATTCCCTTTGTTTGGTTTTCCTTAAACCGGCGCACTGCCCGTTCATGAACACTAGCAACTAAGAAGATTTTCACTTCAGCATTTGGTAAAACCGTTGTTCCGATATCCCGGCCGTCCATTACGATTCCACCAGCTTCCGCAATTTCTTGTTGCCGTTTAGTTAATTCTGCCCGCACACTTGGTTGCGCAGATACCAATGAAACGTTATTGGTAATTTCAGGAGTCCGAATTGCTTGGGTAACCTCTTCATCGTTCACAAAGACCCGTTGTTCAGGTTCAGCCGGAACGAACCGGATCTCGATGGTTTTAAGCAATTCCTTCAATGCCTGGTCATCGTCCAGTTTAACGTGATTCTTTAACGCTGCAAAAGTTACTGAGCGGTACATTGCTCCTGTATCACAGTAAATAAAATGTAATTTCTTCGCAACGATCTTTGCAACGGTACTTTTCCCTGCCGATGCCGGCCCGTCAATTGCTACTTGGATTTTCTTCATTAAATAAACCTCCTGATGTTTCTTTCAAAAAAATTGAGGTCGCGACCTTCGTCTGACCTCGAATTAATTCATTATTTGACCCGAACTTGTTGTCCTGGCTTAAGTTCTGTTCCAGCAAGTCCTGGATTCAATTGCAATAATTGTTGAACGGTTAATCCGTTATTAACAGCTACCCGATAAATTCCTTGACCAGCACCAACCGTTGCATACCCATTGCCGCCACCTTGTTGTTGGTTATTGGCTTGACCTTGAGTCTGATTTTGTTGTCCCTGGTTCGTGTTATTCTGTTGGGTTTGATTTGTCTGAGCTTGGTTGTTATTTCCTTGCTGAGCATTCGTTTGCTGTTGATTATTATTTTGTTGCTGTGCAGGTTGACTTACGACTGAGCTAGCTTTCTTTTCATCCTTTTTCTTGTCATCCTTCTTTGATGACTTCTTTACAACTTTCTTGGATGAGGATTTCTTCTTTTTCTTTGATGAAGATACAACTTCGATCTTGTCGCTGTGCGTTGTATGTTGCTTAGCCGTTTTTTGCGATAAAAAATAAAGACCTACCACACCAATAATGATAATAATAAACACGACCAGCAATGACGTCGTTAACGCCGTATTTTTCTTGGTATTTTGACGTCTTGCAGTCCGTGATAAGTTGCCTTGTTCGTCTTTTTCTTCTTCAAAAGTACTTTCCCAAGGCTTCTTTGCATGGTCATTTGACTTTTTTTGACTCAAAATTACACCCCATATCTAAAACGTGTCCTCAAATATCTTACCACATCTCAAAATAATTTTACCATACTAAATTTATTTTTCTTGCGCAAATAATTCTGCAAGAACCTGACGATAATTCTGCATTTTGATTGTTGATTTCGGTTCCGTTTGTCCCTGTTTTTCCAATCCAAGCAACGCGCCATCCACCGGCCCACTTTGGCAACACTTTTCATTATGCTGAACGGTTCGGTTTTCCTTAAATGCATCCAAAATAAATTGGCGTTTGCATTGATCAGTATGGATATATGCAATCATCTGATTGAGGGCTGCCGATTTATCTTGCCGATGCTTCGTAAAAAAACTTTCAAGCCGTGGAAGCGAAATTTTGGTATTGATAAACGCCTTCAAAAATTGATGATTCTCATCTTGAAGGTCCTTTAATAATTCCGGATGATGATAATAATAGTCGATCTCATTTTTTTGCGGCGCCGAATCGATCTGCATTGTATACTGCAAACTCTCATCTCCCGGAACATACAATAGGATCGCAATACTTTGCTGACCATCCCGTCCGGCCCGTCCGATTTCCTGAACATAACTTTCAAGGTCTGCCGGTAAATGATAGTGGATCACATACCGGATATCCTTTTTATTGACGCCCATCCCAAATGCACTCGTTGCGCAGATCACATCCAGTTGATTTTCAATGAACTGATGCTGAATTGAGAACCGGTCTTCCAAGTTCAGATCGGCATGGTAGGCCGCAACCCGCAAACTCGTCTTCCGCGATAAAAATTCAACAATTTCATCCGCCTTTTTTTTACTTGAAAAGTAAATCAGCCCCGGTCCTTGAATCGTGGTCACCAATTCAAGCAGCCGATCATTTTTCGCCGTTTCTGACTCAACTTCTTCAACGTTCAAAAAGATATTCGGCCGATCGATCGAATATCGAATTACTTGCGAATCATCTTCAAACCGTAATTGCTTTTTGATCGCCATCTCAACGTCAGGCGTTGCCGTTGCGGTCAATGCCAACGTTAACGGTTGCCCAAGCAGCTGCCGAATCTTTCCTAAAATCAAATAATCCGGCCGAAAATCCGGACCCCACTTTGCAATACAGTGTGCTTCATCAACTACCAATAATCCAATCTGTAACCGGCGAATCTGATTAAAAATCAGTTCATTTTGCAGAATTTCCGGTGAAGCAAAAATAAATTGGTAATTCGCTAAATTATGCAACACAAAGTCGCGTTCCTGTCCCGTTAACTTTGAAGTCAATGCCACCACTTGCGAAATCCCACTATACTTCATTTGTTCGACCTGGTCTTGCATTAATGAAATCAGCGGTGAAATGATCAGAACCCGCTGGTGAGTGAATTTTCCATAAAGCTGATAACATAACGACTTTCCCGTTCCTGTCGGTAAAATTGCCAGGGTTGAATGGCCTTCAACCAAACTCGTTAAAGTTTCAGCTTGACCCGGTTTAAAATCTTCGAAGCCGAATTCCTGCGTTAACGTTTGCTGTAATTTCGTTTGAATTTCATTTTCATTCATTGTATTCACCATGCGTTTTCATAATTGCGTAAAGCCGGAATTTCAAAAACGGCATTTCAACGCCCTGTTGCTGCAAATCTGCATACCGCCACTGGTCAATCTCGGTCCCCGCATAGACCCTTGCCAACGTCTTCAAATCAGATTCACTTAAAATTTTTTCATACGGAAAATCTGACTGGAAAATTGCCAAGACTTGCAAATGCTCCTCGATCGTACTGCGCCGTAATCGTCGAATTTGGATGATTTGGTCAACCGTTTTTCCTTCGTTAAACAATCTTGCAGTTTGCCGAATCGTTGGGGTCAACGCCCCGGGCAAGGCAGCAACCTGAACAAGTTGACTGATTTTAAGGTTTGACCGTGTCTGAACAAAGGCCGCAAACTGGAATGCGAGATCCCGCCACGTCCACGAAACTTCTAGCGGACAAATTCCAAGCTGGGAAGCAATCTGACCATCTGACAATCCATTTTGAGTATGTCCAACTAATTTAGCGGTAAAAAGATCAGCTTTGGCAGGATCACATTGATCTAAAAATTGCTCAAGGCATTCTGAAACTTCTGCCGTAAGCGTTTCAAAGGAGTTAACTTGCAACCAGCTTTTAATTAAGAACTGCGCCTTTAAGTTTTGATTTGCAACGTAATAGTTTGAATTGTGATAACGATATTCCGAGGCAACTTGAACCATTAATAATAAAATTGCCTGCCACAACTGGTAATCGAACTTTTGATTCAACTCCGGATGGTCGGCAAACGAATACGGTGTTTGCTTCGTCGCAAGTACTTCCTGCCCGTGAGAAGTCAATTGCAATCCCTGGCTTGAGGAATGTAACCAATTTTGGGCAATCAGATCATCGATCGCATCATCAAATTTTTTTACATCCAACCGCGGAACGGCGTTTAAGTAGTCCAAGTAATGGTACCGTAATCCCCAAAACAGCGTGGAGCCAGTGCGCTTATTCGTTAAGATCTGCCGTAAAACCGTTGCTTTTCGCGGTTGCTGCTGATCGAAAAAATGGAGAAGATGCCAGTCAGTCATTATGGTGCCTCCCTTCATCGTTATGAATATCAAAATTATAGCATTTTTAGCAACTTCACAGCATAATAAAAAGACCGTTAACCGGCCTTTTAAAAATCAATTAACGCGCAATCGTTAACACTTTTCTTAATTTCGGAACCAGTAAAGTTGTCAACCCACCAATCACGATTCCCTTAATTAAATTAAACGGCACAACACCGAGCAAAACCATTTTTACAAGCGGAATGGTAATTTTCATTCCTAAAACTTTAATATACAACGGAGTAATGACCCAATAATTGGCAGCCGCCATGATCACCGTCATCCCTAACGTGGCAAGCGCAATTGCACGAATATAATGCTGGGTACCCGCTTTTGAAAAATAATTAAAGATTTCAATAAAGGCAACCAATGCAATCGCGTCCGCCAAAACGCCAATCAAGTTACTGATTGCCATTCCTGCCAGAATTAAATGCAGAAGTTCTTTAATAAGCAATGCAACATAGCCATCCTTGCGTCCAAAAATCAAAAATGCGAGTAAAATTGGAATTCCAGAAAAATCCAACGTCATGTAGGGAACGATTGGAATAATTGGAATTGCAATGTACATTAAAAGGTATGCCATCGCTCCTAAAAGCGCTGCAATCGTTAAATTTCGCCATGATTTTTTCATAAAAAAAATCCTCCTAAATCAAATTTAGAAGGAGATACATGCAAATAACCTGACATTATTTATTGCCAGTTGCAAATCTTTTTGTATCTTCTTCCATCCAGACTTTACTGTCGGTATCGGAATTTCACCGGTTCGATCCTTACGGAGTAGCGGACTATCACCGCCGGTCGGGAATTACACCCTGCCCTGAAGACATTCAGATCATTATTTAATTTAAACTAATTCTAATTTTAAATTTCTTAGTTGTCAAAGTTAAAATCGTTTCCCTTCGACCAACTTTTCAAGGTTGCGAATTTCATTGTGCGATAACGGCCGGAATTGACCTGCCGTCAACCCGTCAAGCGTCAGGAAACCATACTTTTCGCGTTTCAGCTTTTTCACCGGATGCCCAACCTTTTCAAGCATTAATTTTACCTGGTGATACCGGCCTTCATGAATCGTTAATGATACAATTGCCGTATCGCTGCGTTTATCACTTGATAGAATCTTTGCCTTGGCCGGTGCAGATTTATGCTTAGCATCCAACTTCACGCCTAAACGCAAATGTTTTAAATCATCATTTGTTGGAATTCCCTTAACCTTTGCCACGTAGGTCTTTTCAATCTTGTACCGCGGATGCATCAGCATATTCGCTAATTTACCATCATTCGTCATGATCAATAATCCGGAAGTATCATAATCCAGCCGGCCAACTGGATACAACCGAACCGGAATGTCGCTAAAATAATCCGTAACAACTTTCCGCCCTTTATTATCCTTGGCTGCTGAAATCACACCACGCGGTTTATAGAAAAGAAAATATTCCTTCGTTTCGGCCTGTTCAATTAATTTACCATTAACTTCAACCGCATCGTTGCCCGTTACCTTCGTTCCTAACTGGGTGACGACTTTCCCGTTGACCTTCACTTTGCCGTCCAAAATCATCTTCTCGCTGGCCCGCCGTGAAGCAACTCCTGCTTGCGCCATTACCTTTTGCAATCGTTCTGCCATTATTCTTCCCCCTTTCCAATTGTTTTTTCAAATAATTCCATTAAATCGTTTGGATCACTTTCATTATCATTCGACTCATCGGCTTCATCTTGTGGAAGCGGCGGTAATTCATCCAATGATTTGATTCCAAAATGATCAAGAAACTTTTCCGTCGTTGAGTATAAAATCGGCCGTCCGGGAACATCCAACCGGCCATCTTCCTTGATCAGTTCCAACGCCATTAATTTTTGAATCATTCCGCTCGCCTTGACACCACGAATCTCTTCAATATCGATCCGGGTAATCGGCTGCTTGTACGCGATAATCGCCAAGGTTTCAATTGCTGCCTGCGAAAGTGTGGTCGTTGCCGGAGCTTCAAAGTAGCTTTTGATCAACGGCGCAAACGCCTTTTTAGTCGTAAATTTAACCGTTTCACCCGTTTGAACCAATTCAAAACTACAAGTCTTATCAGTATTATACTTTTTGATCAGTAATTTTAACTGTTCGTTAATCGCCGGTTTTAACAAGCCCGTTAAGTGAGCAAGATCGGTGATCGAAATGCCCTCATTTCCGCTTACAAAAATCAGGCTTTCAACCTTTGCTTGGTTTGACAGCATTTTTCGTTCCTCTTTCTAAGATGATTGGGCCTAACTGGGTCGTTTGACTGACAGTTACCTCGCCCCGTTTAGTTAATTCAAGCAGTGCCAGAAAGGTCGTTACCAATTGTTCTGCTTCGATTTGATCACCAAATAAACTTTGAAATTCAAGCGGCTGTGTAGCTTCTTGAATTCGTTGCCGGACCCGTTTAATTTCACCTTTAATGGTATACTTCTCAGTTTCAAGTTTCCGACGAACCGGTTTGGCAATTTTCCGCTGAGCAATCATTCGGGCAAACGCATGCTGCAACATTTCCGTTGACAATTCTTCATCTGACAACTTGCCAAGTTTAGCGTCTGCCAGAATCGTTGCCTGCTCACGCGAATATTGTTTTTGCCGCTCAGTTGCAAGGGCCTGCAACTGGGTTCCAGCATCCTGAAATGTCTGGTGAAGAATTAATTGCTGAACTAACTCTTCCCGTGGATCCTCGTAATCTTCTTCAAATTCTTCGGCCTGTTCCTGTTCAGTTGGCAGCAGCATTTTACTCTTAATGTTTAATAGCATTGCCGCCATAACTAAATACTCCCCAGCAACATCGAGCTGCAACGTCTGCATTTGATGTAAATAATCGATGTACTGGGCAGTAATTTCAGTCATTGGAATGTCATTGATATCCATTTTGTTTTGCCGGATCAAATGCAATAACAAATCCAACGGGCCTTCAAATTTTTCAACTTTAAACGTTAATTGATGATCGTTATTCGTGTTTGCTTTCATTTTGGTGTTCCCATTTTGCAATAATTGAAGCAACGTCGAGGCTGCCCATCATCTTACAATCTGGATATTGATCAGCGACTTCATCTAATACTTGATTGTATGCGATTTGGCTTCGTTCTGACGGTGATAGTGCAATTTGCCGAATCACGACAATTTCATCACTGGCCTCGACCCCGACGATTCCGCTAAAATCTCCATTTTCATTACGCCATAAATAAAGAACCCGACTATCGTCATCCTGATACCAGGAAATTTCAGCTTCAAGGCGGTTAACGTCCTTTAATCCGGGGATAAAGGACAACAGCCCCATCGCGATTTTCTTATAGTCGCTCTTATACTTAACTAACATTTTAAATCTCCTATAAATGCTTTCCTCTTATGCAAGGATATAACCTTTTTACGTTAATGTACCATATTTCAATCTGAATGACAAAAAGGTTAATTTTGATCATTTAAAATCAATAGGCCATCTTCTTGGTGAACAAGACCGGCCTTCATTAAATGACCAACCGCCCGTTTAAAGGCCCCCTTACTGATTCCAAAGTATGCTTTGATCTCATCCGGACTGCTCTTATCCGTATATGGCAACACGTGAGCTTGGGAATGTTGTAAAGCTGCTAAAATCATTTGCGCATCGTCACCAATTGCTTCAAATGCCCGCGGCTTTAATGATAAATTCAATTCACCGCGATCATTGACACCGATCACCCGCGCATTGACCACTTCACCCAACCGCGGTTCAACTTCCCGTTCAGACGGATGGATAAATCCTAACTGGTAATCATTGGTAATGACATGGGTTCCTGTAATCTTTAACATATAAACCGTTGCGGTTACGTCCTTGTTTTTCATTGACGCATCCGCTTTATCGCTGACTCCATGGAACATTGAATCCGTTGCAAGTTTCCCCCAAATTCGACCTTTATCATCAACTGATAATGCCACCATTAACCGGTCGCCTTTTGCTGGCCAAAGTTCAGCCATTGCCGGCATATCATCCATTGAAACGACAACGTCTTTATTCGACAAACCAATATTAACAAAGACCCCGAGATTGCGTTGAACCTTAACAACCGTCCCCCAAGCATATTTATCGATCCCGCTTTTCGGTGGATTCTTCGTTAGCTGAAGTTCATGATCTTCATTTTCATAAGCCCAGCCGGAAATCTTTGATCCCATCTTCGGCATTTTGATCAGTTCACTTTTATCCAATTTAAAAGTCAAGCCGTCAATTTGCGCAAAAACAAATTCATCATTTTCATCCGTTACCGTTGCCGTAACGTTTTGTGCCATAATATCCTTTAACATGTCTTCACCTTTTTACCTATAAACTTAAATGCAACAATGAAATAATTACAAAGGTAATTCCGCTCGCAATCACCGGTCCCGCAGCGATTCCCTTAAAGAGAACCACTCCGAGAATCGTTCCGAATACCAGCGCAACCGTGACCTGCGGCGAAACTGATAACTGGTTGACACCCCATTTTGAGAGGATCGCAACTAAGATTCCACATCCAATCGCAACCCAGCCGCCAGGTGATTTAAAAACGTCAATTAAATCCTTAAACCCAATCTGGCCGGTCGCAATCGGAATTAAAATTGAAATTGAAATAATCGTAACGCCCCAGTTGATTCCTTTCCCATGGATCGTTTCCATCCACTTTTGAGCAAACGGCAATAATTTCAATAACATCACAACCACCGTTGCAAAAATCAATGAATTATTCTTTCCAAAAATCGCGACTGCTAAAATTAATGCTAAAAACAGCCAACTTTCCATCGTTAATTCCTCGTTTCAAAATCTAATACTCCCTATTCTAACGGAATTAACGCTTTTTTTCAAAAGTTGTTGAATTCATTTCAAATTCTTGCCATTTGGACCACAGTTCTCATTTTGTCTATATATTGTGTGTTATATAGCAAAAAAATCTATATGTTGTGTTATAATAAATTCAACATGACATATGAAAGCTGGTTAAATAATGAATAAAACCTACATGATTTCTTATAATTTAAAGTCACGTAACCGAAATTATTTTGAATTACTTCGCTTAATCCAAGAATTAAATGGAAGTAATATTCATCTTCAAGATTCGCTTTGGCTTGTAAGAACAACTGAAACCCCAGAAACAATGTACCAAAAATTTCATCAAATTTTAGGTGAATATGATTCACTTTTTATTTGTGAACTTACACCTAACTATCAAGGATTAGCATCACCTGCTGACTGGGACTTCATTGAAAAGTATACCTTTAATTAAATCAAGGATTATTATAATTCATTGTTGAAGATACTAACCGTAACTGATATAATAGTTGCTGTTACGGAGAGTTGGCAGAGTGGTAATGCAGCGGACTCGAAATCCGCCGAACCGGCTATAACCGGCGCGCAGGTTCAAATCCTGTACTCTCCTTTTTGATAAATCTTATCCTTTACTTGAACACCGTAAATCATTGATTTTACGGTGTTTTTGTTTTGCTTAATTCATATGTTTTCGTATGTTTTTGAAATTTTTGTGCACACCCGTCCTAATTTTACAGACTTGAAAATTCGAAAATTAACCATAATAAAGCAAAAAAAAAAATTCACCACGCATATGTGATGAACTTCATGAGTAGTCTCAGTATTACTTAATATCTAATTCTGATTTTAAGCGATTAACCGCTGATTCTAATCCTTTTGAACTTCTACATGTCATTAGATTTAATGATATAGAAATAACATTATTGCCTTTAGTTAAATCATAGGGCAACCCTTCACAAGTTGTTTTGGTCTTAACTAAAAGAACAGTAAATTTAAGACTTATCAAATGAGTACTTAATCCTTTGATTTTTATATCGGCTATATCATCAAAATTAATCTTCTTTGCATTTCCTGGTTCAACCTTACCCGCCATTCCGTTAAACTCATAATTTAGAGCCTTACGAAAATAAATGACTCGATGATCAAAGTCAATTTTTAATGGTGAGCTAATTGCCGCACGGAAGGTAACAATTACACAAACCAAAATCCCGAAAAGTGCAAGTTCTATTATATTCATCAGTGTAGAATGAAGAAAAAACTTAACAATAAGCAAAATAGGTAAACAACTAAAAAGACATATATAACACGTAAAGAATAACCAATTAATTGAAGATTCTTCAGCAATAAATTCATCCTTTTTCAAAGCAAATACTCCCTCACTAAAATTATCAAAACATTTTATCTAATATCCAGTTCTGAATTTAGACGTTTAATCGCATCATCTAAATCCTTAATGCTTTTGCTGGTAAGAAAATATAAATTAGCAGATACCGTCATTCCTGTTTTCTCATATTGATGAATTTTATCCTTGTTTTTCATTTAAAATCCCCCTAGATTTTTATATAACTCTGAAATTATATCAAACATCAAAATAACTATCAAAAAGGCGGGATACATTCATAATGAGCATGTCCCGTCTAATAATCTAATATTCAATTACATTTATATTCATTTTTCTTTAATAAATTATGTACGTATAAAAAAACTCACCGTTAATTAAGCAAAACGGTGAGGATTCATGAGTAATTGTTGATCAAATATAGTTGGGTTAGTTTCGTGTAAAGACTGACCAACAAAAATTGAACGGAAAGTAAGTGGCTTACTTTCCACTTAGAATTATATATGATTAGACCAGTTAGTCAATACTTTTATTATCTTAACATTATAGATAAATAACTATCCCAAATAGGTAGCTTATTCTTCATCCAACAAATATCCCTCAACATTTTCCCGAACTTCATCGTCCAGCTGCGGTAATTCCTTTTTCAAAATAATTGCATTATCTTTTACATCTAATACCAATTTGGCATTTTGTAAATCATCAATTCCAATTTCTTTTAAAACTTCACGCGGAATCAACACTCCCTGCGCATTTCCCCACTTAATATAAATTAACTAAAATTGACATCTAAATCTCCCCTGACATATTTCGTGATGGTATCTTTTTTTGAATGGTATCATTAATCAAAATATGGAAGCAAATCAATCTTTTTAACTTTTTATTGATCCGCTGCATCCTGACTTTCCTTCTTTACCCGCTCGATTTCATCTTCAAAACCACTTAAAGCCGCGAACGGCAAAAAGATTGCGGCACGTTCAGTCATCGGCATTCGCGGATGAGCTTGTGACTGATGATATGGGATTTTAATAATTTGCCGGTAATCGTACTTCATTTTGTTCCTCCTAAGCTAGATGACCGCCAATTTGCAAGTTACGCCGGCAAGTCATCGAAATTTCTTGAAGATCCATTGCCTTGTAAATTGCGTTTTGGCCAAAACGATCTTTAATTGTTAAAATCGCATTTTGACAATCCATTTCACGCTGTTCATCATATTTAGTTTTTTCCCGCAGACTATCTTGCAGAAAAAGATCAGTTTGTTCGTACTCCTGAAAATCATCAGCCGCCATTTCATCAATCACCTCTTCAGCTGTAATTGTGATTCGCCGAATTAAATAGCGTGGATTAACGTAGTCATCAAAGAGCTGTTGCAAGGCTTTCCGAATAACGGAATTCGCATTTGTCGGATGCGGTAATTCAACGCTTTTTCGAATCGAATGCGGCCGTTTGCGGCCAAACCGGTCAATTTCGACCTCATCAACATTGGAAACCAAACCAAATGTTTTTTCATCATAGTGAATACTTAAGTTTAATTCTTGCGCAAGCTGATGAGTTCCTGCTAGCTTCAATGCGATCTCATCACTCATTTCACTTAGGATCACCTGACTTTGCGCAAACGTGTATGGTTTCATTAATAGCTGGCCCACACACAGACAATGCTGTTTCGGCTCATACGCTTTAATGTCTTGAATCGTTAATGGTTCATAACCCCAGGCATGATCGATCAAAACCTCTGCAACCTTACCAAAAGTTCGATACAGCAATTCATCATTGTACTGGTCATTCAACTTTAACTGATTAGCAGAACATGCCGCAATTTCTCCCATAGTATGAATTCCCAGCTTATCTAGCCGGCGTGCATAACCCTTTCCAACCCGCCAAAAATCTGTGATCGGCTCATGATTCCATAACAGCTTGCGGTATTGCATGCCATTTAGTTCTGCAATTTTGACACCATGCTTGGTGGGCGTCATATGCTTAGCTAAAATATCCATTGCGACCTTTGCCAAGTATAGATTAGTCCCAATTCCAACCGTCGCTGTTAACCCCGTCTCATGATAAACATCATCAATGATTTTTTCAGCCAATTCCCGCGCTGTGCAATCATATACCTTTAGATACGGCGTAACATCAATAAACGCCTCGTCAATTGAATAAACATAAACATCTTCCGGCGCAATGTACCGCAAATAGATACCGTAAACCTGAGCACTGACCTCTTCATAATATTTCATCCGCGGTCGTGCAATCACATAATCCAAACCAATTGCGGGATTTGATCGAACTTCTTTCCGGTCGACCGAATAATCTTTTAAGCGATGACCGATCACCTGCCGCTTTCGGCGGTAATTAAAATCATCAACTTTCTGTTTAACCTGAAATAGCCGTGGCCGACTGCAAATTCCAAAACTTTTCAATGCCGGTGAAACCGCCAAACAAATCGTCTTATCTGTCCGACTTTCATCAGCAACTACCAAATTTGTATGTAATGGATCATAATTCCGCGCAATACATTCAACGGAGGCATAAAATGACTTCAAATCGATGGCGATGTAACTTTTGCGTTTCATGTTTCCCTCCTTATCGAACATATGTTTGTTTTTTACAAATTATAATATAGCATATTCTTTTTCGAAAAACACCTATAAAAAATATTTATTTAAGCGATTTGAATTTATGATTCATAAAATCCTTATTTTTAATAATTTTTTATTCACATGAAATTTTAAAATTCGATATGCTAATCATCGTGTTTAAAAACGCATACTAGAGAAATGAGAGGAGATCATAATGGACCATCAAATTGAAATCCAACATCCGTGGCTCGCTTTGATGGGCCCAATTATCGGAGCGTTCGTTGGAATGCTTTCCGAAACTTCACTAAACATTGCACTTCCACAATTGTCGCAAAGTCTTAACATCGGCAATGCGACCCTTCAGTGGATCGTTACCGGTTATATGCTTGTAATCGGAATTATTCTTCCACTTTCAAGCCTCTTAACTAAATGGTTTACGACCCGGCAAATCATCACTACCGGCATCGGCGCATTTTTGATTGGGGCAATCATTTCAGCATTGGCTCCTAACTTTCCAATCTTATTGACTGGGCGCATGATTCAAGGGATCGGGACCGGAACGATCTTGCCGTTAATGTTCACCGTTGCAATGAACATTTTCCCACCGCAGAAGATGGGAACCGCAATGGGCGTCTGTTCACTGGTCATCATGTTTGCCCCGGCAGTCGGTCCAACTTTGACTGGCTTTATTCTTGCAAAGTTATCATGGAACTGGGTTTTCTGGTTATTTGTTCCGGTTTTATTGGTTGCCCTTTTCTTTGATCTGAAATTTTTACCAAATATCAGTAAACTGACCCGGCCAAAAGTCGATTTTGCCTCAGTAATCCTTTCAATTTTCGGCTTCGGATTACTCGTGATGGGCTTCAGCTTTGCTGCCCGTTTAGGATGGACATCGCCAGTGGTTCTTGGATGCTTAGTTGGCGGAATCTTGATTGTCGCCGTTTATGCTTACCGTCAATTACACCACGAAAATCCAATTTTGAATTTAAAAGTCTTTAAGCATGTGGCCTTCACTAAGGGAACGCTGCTTGTCATGATTGATTTTGGAATCATTTTGTCAGCAATGTATCTGTTGCCGCAATACATCCAACGCGGAATGCTGATTCCCGTTGCGTTGACCGGAATCATTATGCTTCCCGGCGGAATCGTTAATGCTGCGATTTCAGGGTTGGCCGGCAGAATGTTTGATAAATATGGCGCCAAAATTTTAGCCACGATCGGTTTCATCATTGCAATTATCGGCGCAATCATGTTGCTTAACGTTTCAACACATACCACCGTGGCGTACATCATCGCTGCCCACGTGATTTTAATGATCGGTTGTCCGCTTGCAATGTCACCATCTCAAACGCACGCCTTAAATTCACTTGAAATTTATGAATCAGCCGATGGAAGTACGATCATCAACACGCTTCAACAGATCGTCGGCGCAATCGCAACCGCGATGGCAACCAGCCTGCTTCAAATGGGAATCACCGCTTCCCACGGTGCAAGCAGTGCCATGACCTTTACACACGGAGTTCACAATGGAATCATCTTTACGATCGTCCTCGCTGTAATTGGATTATTAATTGCATTGTCGATTAATAACAAGAATGAATTGCGGCATTAAAATTTGATTGAATATTTAGCACCGGTGAAAAGATTATCGGTGCTAATTTTAGTAAATTATTTTGGTATTTTTTCTAAATAACTTGACGGATGTGACATTTCGAATATTATTGCTTTGAACTTTGTGATAATTCATGTAGAACCATAAAGGAGGGATTGTCATGCACATGAAATTAGTTATGATATGTGCCCTTTTTATTTCTATGATTATATCAGTATATGTAGTTTTCCATCCTCAACTTAAAGAATCAAAACTCTTCATTGACCGCCTACCGGCTCAATCAATATTAAATTTTTTAACAAATGGGTTTGCTATTTTCACAGCCCCATTATTATTCTTCATTATTATTTTTTTCCTATTTGTTGGAATTTTGGAAATACTACCGATTAAACTTAATCTTGAAAACCAGGCAAATGCAACTTTACTTGCTACTATATTTGCCGGAAGCATCACCCTAATATCAATAATAGTCACTGCACTACTTAAGTATTATTCAAAAAAACAAGATCGAATTGTCAAAATTCGTTCTGAAATGAATTGGAGAAATAAATTAACTAAGATCGAAACTAAACCCTCTTTAACTATTAATGACATCCTTAAACTAAATTCTTTTATTAATCCGTACCATAAAGAAAAAAACATCGATTACTTCATAAACAAAGTATGTACGCATGTTGTAAAAAAACATTTATTGAAGCGTTATCCCAATAATTCAAAGATTAAACGTGACCTGAAAGAATTCCAGAAAATAAAAAAAGAAACTGATAAGTATACCGGAATGCTGCCACCAGAAGCAATGAAAACTCATAATGAAACTATCTTTGATTTAAAAATAGACGACATAATACACGAAAGACTTGATTCTAATGAAAGTCAGGTGATTCGTGAATGTGCTCATGCCCTATTAAAAAATGACTGGGAACTCAACGTGAAGTAGGCTTGAATTTTATGAACTTTACTTTCTAGAAACATGTCCACATCGTTGATTGGTTGTTAGAAAAATAAAATTTAATGAGGTCCATTAGTCAATTTAAAGTGATTGATGGATTTTTTCGTACATTCTAAACTAGCGAAAGTATCAAATACTTTATTATAAATTTAGATTTATTTAAAAATTTAAATAATTTCAATTTGGTCATTCCTTCTCGCAATGAGAAACTTGGGAGCAGCGAGAGTTAAGAGAGATAGCGAAAAAAAGAACTGAAAAAAATCGAAATTTATTAACGAATAATGTTTTATCAAATTCTGCCATATATGGAATTGTTAAGCAAACAGAATATTTCGATAAATCTATTGCTAATAATATTCAAAACTATTATTTAGTATATGAAAATGATTTTGTCTATAATCCACGTATCTCAAATAATGCTCCATTTGGTCCTATTTCAAGAAATAAGTTAAATGAATTAGGCATCATGTCTCCTTTATACCTGGTATTCTATTTTTCAACAAAATCATTAAGCGATTATTTAGAAATATATTTTAAATCTTCAAAATGGCATAAATTTATGTATATGAATGGAAACAGCGGAGCACGATCAGATAGATTTGCTATCAAAGACAATGATTTTTTCAGAATGAAAATAAAAATGCCTCACAGTAAAGATGAAATAAATAAAATCTATAAATTTAATATACTACTTTACAAGCTTCTCACTTTATATGAGAAGAAAAAACAGCTTTTAACCCAGTTAAAACAAGGAATTGTAAATTTTTTGATTACTAAAAATGGACAAAAATCTCAATTAAGATTCAGCGGATTCAATAATAATTGGGAAAGCAAATCCTTTGAAAAATTACTAAATTATGAGCAACCAACAAAATATATTGTTAAAAAGGCAGATTATATATCTCAAGGAACTCCTGTACTTACAGCTAATAAATCCTTCATTTTAGGTTATACAAATGAAAATAATGTTTATCAAAATATTCCTGCGATTATTTTTGATGATTTCACCCTTGAATCAAAATATGTTGACTTTCCTTTTATGGTTAAATCATCTGCCATTAAAATTCTAACAAGTAAAAATTCAAATTTATTTTTTATTTACCAATTATTAAATAACCAAAGATTTGTTCAAGAAGGACA
>LHCFC04200__coassemble_1011_pt1 | contig 15172 bp, 14 predicted proteins | sample LHCFC04200__metabat2_low_PE_012 | metagenome-assembled genome bin LHCFC04200
ATCAAGTAACTTTCTCTCTAAAGAATTTATAAATTCTAGAATTATTCCTTTAAAAAATTACTATCATGGGGAACTTACATTAAGCCATCCAGGTCGGTTTTGCCAAATTATAAATAGCTTTCAAAACTAATGAAAAAAGTATCCCAACGAATTGGTTGAGATACTTTTTTAGTCGCGATCAATATCAAACATTTTTTCATTGATTCCGCGCTGGCATTCGGCTTGAATCGTAACGTGCGAGATATGATATTTGTCTTGAAGTAACTTACTGATTTGGCGATAAATCGGTTCAACTTCACTTAACTTAATGTCTTCACAGTTAATGTGTGCTGAAAACATTGTATGATGTTCGTCAACGAGCCATGCATGCACGTGGTGGACCGAGTTCACCTGTGGAATACTTGTAATGTCCTTTTTGATTGCATCATAATCGATATCTGGGGCAGCCTGCATCAAAATGTTGATCGTCTTTTGAATGATTGGCAAGGCTTCATATGCAATGTAAAGGGCAACCAGAACTGATACAACCGGATCAAGCCATTTAACATGCCAGAAAATCAAAATAATCCCGGTAATTACGACTCCAATTGATGACAGTCCATCTGCCAAGATATGAAGATAGGTCGCTTTAATGTTTAAACTGTGGCGGCTTTCCGCATGCAACAAACCCGCTGAAATAAAGTTGGCTAATAGGCCGACAACCGCAACGACTGTCATAATATCACCGTTAACGTGATCCGGATGCATAAATCGTTTGACTGCTTCGATTACGATAAAAAGAGCAATTACGATCAATAACCCCGCATTTAAGAGCGCTGATAGGATCTCAGCCCGGCGGTAACCAAACGTTCGCTGGGGCGTTTCAGGTTTAGTCGCAATTCGTTGCGCGATATAACTAATTACGATCGAAGCTGAATCGCTTAAATTATGGAATGCATCAGAAAGTAAAGCTAAACTGCCTGAAAGAAGCCCGCCTAAAATTTCAACAACGGTAATTAAAACGTTTAAAACCGTTACCCAGAAGAAACGGGCCGTACTTACATTTTCAGTTTCCATTCAGATCCTCCTTTTCTTTAAGTTCCTAATTTCATAATACAGGCACGGTCAAGGTTAATCAATTAATGTTGATCGTTTCATAACAGTTTCTTTAATTGGCAAAAGTTATAAAAAGTTATAAAATGAAGCCAAAGTTATAAAAAGTTATAAAACGTTTGTTAGAGTTATAAAAGGAGGTTCCGCGATGAATCCGTTCAATCCGAATTTTGGAAAGGTACCGCAACTTTTCCTTGATCGCAATCAAATTGTTAACGAATATATTAGTGAACTTGACTCAAATCTCGACTCTCCATTCCAAACGTCCGTCATTTATGGCGTACGTGGTTCTGGCAAAACATCACTGTTAACAGATATTAGTAATCAACTTCGTGAAAAAGGGCGTTGGATCGTCATCGACTTAACAACTAATCAGAACTTAATTCCAACCCTCACGTATAGTCTTTATCAGGAAGCAACTTCAAAGTTTAAGCAATTAATTGGTAAATTAAAGAGCATCAAAGTTTCAGGGGTTGAATTTCAATTACAAAATGATGTTCCCCAAAGCATCCAATATCAAATGATGCTGAAGCAAATTTTAAGTCAGCTTGCTGAAAAGCAGATTAAGGTCTTAGTTACCCTTGATGAAGTAAAGGCAACAAAAGAGGTTCGTGAATTTGCCTCGTTATACCAATTACTAATTCGCGAAAATTTACCGATTGCACTTATCATGACCAGACTACCGGAAAATATTTCTGAATTACAGAATAACAGTGTTTTGACTTTTCTTTTAAGAAGCAACCGCATTGAGCTTAGTCCGTTAAGTCATGAAGCGGTAATTAAGGCGTTCGCCGAAAAATTCAATGACGGAAATCGAAAAGCAACTCCCTCAATACTGCACCGACTTACACTTTTAACCCGTGGATATGCCTATGCCTTTCAATTACTCGGGTATCTTGTATGGAAAAATAGTACTGAAGGCGATGTAATTGACGACCAGCTAATTGACCGATTACTGCCTGAATATCAATTAGCCCTTAGTCGAAACGCATATACGAAAATTTACCAAGATCTGTCATACCAAGATCGTGAATTTGTCCGGGCAATGGCGAACAGCGCCGACGATAAGGTTAAAATGAAATATATCGGTGAACAGATGGAAAAACCAAGCAATTATATTGCAAACTACCGTCAACGCTTACTTGATAGCCAACTGATCCGAGTCGCCGGTTATGGCTACGTTTCATTTACGTTGCCGTTGTTCAAAGATTTTGTTCAATGGTATGATCAATATGACGATGCTGGGTTTTAATCATCTCCATCTGTGCTACAATCAAGTTAAACATCAAAGGAGGAACCTTTTATGATCGATCGGATTGAAAAATCGGCCTGTACATCTGTCATGGTTGGGAAAAAAGCGTCATTAAACGGCTCAACATTTATTGCCCGCAATGAAGATCGGCTCGTTGCCATCTATCCGAAACGCTTTTTGATTCAACCAGCAGTCAGCGGTCGCAAAGAAGTTTACAAATCAACTTATAACAAGCTTGAAGTGCCGTTACCCGAATCTGGTTATCGGTATTCTTCAACTCCAAACGTCACAATGGAAGACGGAATCAATGAAGAAGACGGCTTTAACGAAAAGGGCGTTGGCGAGTCTGCAACCGAAAGTGTTTATGCCAATGAACGCGTGTTAGCATGCGATCCATACAACAAGGATGGGTTGGCTGAAGATTCAATGACAACACTTGTTTTACCGTTCATTAATTCTGCTCGTGAAGGAGTTCAATATTTAGGCAAATTAATTGCCAAATACGGCGCCGCTGAAGGAAACGGCGTTCAATTCAACGACCGCGATGAAGTTTGGTACATGGAAATCGCAACTGGTCATCATTGGGCTGCCGTTCGCATCCCAGATGATTGCTACGCTGTTGCAGCTAACCAAATCGCAATCGAAGAAATCGATTTTAATGATCCAGACAACTTTATGTGGTCTGACGGCATCCAAGAATTCGTTGAACAAAATCATTTGAATCCGGATGAAGGTCACTTCAATTTCCGGCATATTTTTGGAACGGATACTGAAAAAGACCACCATTACAACACGCCACGGGTATGGTTTGCTCAGCGGTATTTGAATCCTGAGGTTGATCAGGACCCTGAATCACCAAATATGCCGTTTATCCGCAAGCCAAGCCGGAAACTTTCACTTGAAGATATTCAGTATATTTTGAAGTCGCATTATAACGAAACTAAGTATGACCCGCTTGGAAACGGTGATCTTCGTGACCGGAAGAAATACCGGGCAATTTCACTTTCGCGGACTGCTAATTCACACATTCTTGAAATGCAATCAAATGGTGAAGGGGTCCAATGGCTTTCATTTGGTGTCCCTGCATTTTGTCCGCACATTCCATTCTTTACGAATGCTAACGACACTGATCCCTCATACAGCAATACGCCCGTAAAAATGGATCTGCAAACGGACAGTGCTTACTGGTTGTATGAAACATTAGCAATGGTCGTTGAAAGTCACTATGCTGACTTTATCCAAGATGATTTAGATTTTCAAAAGAAACTTTCACAATGGAGTCATGCTAAAGTTAACGAAGTCAATGATTACGTTGCTGCGCATGACTTAAAAGGCGAGGCTTTAACTAAATTCTTAACCGATCAAAATCATGAGATCGTTGCCCATTGCAACCAACGGACAAAGGAGTTTATCGCGGAATTGATTACCCGTGGAACTGAACTGTCTGGGTTAACATTCAAGATGGACCCAAACTTATAATCGAATTGGTTCTCACTGGGATTATCCAGTGAGATTTTTTTGCAAAAAAATAAACACTTCAGCAAAGAATGGGTGTATTTTGAAAGTAGCTGGAGTGTTTATTAGTAATTTTAAATTACAGAGATAAATCTCTATAAGTGTAGAATAATTAATTATGTAAAGGTTGTCAATAAAAAACGCATCTTTTTTTCGAACTTATCCAAAAATTAATGGTTAAATATTTTGAAGGTTCAAAATACCCGTGTGATATAATGGTTTTGAGTTATTTTGATTTTCAAAGTAATTCAATTTTTAATTACAAAGGGGAAAAAGAATGAAAGAGAATTCAAAATTTAAACCATTAATCACTTATTTTATTTGGTTAATTTGCTTTTTATTGATTCAATCTGCTTGGGCATGGATATTTCTTAAATTCCGCATTGGTGATAGCTTTGATCTCCAAAAGCGGATTCTTTTCCGAATGGGAATTTTGGAAGTCATCATGCTTATTTTCTGCTGGATGCTTAATCATTTTTATACTCACGAAAAGTTGCTTTTCAAAAAGACGTTTTACCTCTCGTTTTTAGGCGACTTTTTAATTGTCTTTTACATGGTCGTCTTTGAAAAGAACCTTTACCGCATCCATGCGCCACTCTTTTGTTTAATAACTGCACTTTTAGTTGCATGTGCTGAAGAATTTATTATGCGGGGAATGCTATTACCAAGTATCATGCATCACGTTCATAAGACGCACGTAATGTGGAAGGGAATCTTTCTTAGCAGTTTTCTTTTCGGGGTTACTCATTTAATGAATATTTTTCATCAATCTGCATATCAAACCATGCTTCAAATGATTGGGACATTTTTGTTAGGAATTATCCTGGTTGTCATCTATTTGAAGTCCGGAAATTTGATTATGCCGATTTTACTTCATGGACTCTTGGACGCATGTTCAATTGGAATTTCAACGTCGCATTCGACCACAATGCTGAATAACCACGGAAATCCATTAGGAACGCTTATTTTATTTGTTCTTGCATTGCTATTTTTAGCAACTGTTGTTCCAAAGAAACAGCAAGCTAAAATTGAAAAACGATTTAATGTATAAAAAAGCGGACTGTGACCAATGTCACAATCCGTTTTTAATTACCGCTTCAAGCATTTTACAAATTGCAGATCAAACGAATCAATAAATTTTTGGTTGTGTTCAACAATCAGCATTGTCGGTGATTTTTCTTTGATCAATGTCAAGATTTGTTGCTGATTTTCAATATCTAAGTAATTTAATGGCTCGTCCCATAAATATAAGTTTGCTGGTTCAACCAAAGATTTCGCCAATGCGACTTTCTTTTGCTGTCCCTTACTCATCTGCTCAATTGGTAGATTAAACACTTCACGCGGCATCCCCAGCTTACGCAAAAGGTTCAAGATTTCATTGAAATTCAATCCATTCTGATCTGCAAGCTGCATAATCGTTCCGTTCAATTTTACCGATTGGCTCAAATAACTAATTTTAGCGTGCGAATTGACGTGAAAATCACCGGTCGAATTCATTTGAACCAGATTCAAAATAAACTTAAATAGCGTAGACTTTCCAATTCCATTCTGACCGGTAATGATCAGCTGCTCATTACGCTTTAAGGTAAACGTGACTGGAGCAAAAAGTGGGGAACCATACCCAAGTTGAAAATCTTTAAAAGATAAAACTTCGTCTTTTCTTGAAGGAATATAGTTGATCGTTAGCGGCGAAGTCTCGATTATATTATTGAAAAGTGCTTGTTTTTGCTTAATCTCCTGGTCAATTCGCTTTTGAATTGCCTTTGAGCGTTTCATCGAACGTTTTGCCCGGGCACTTGTAAAACCACTATGGCCAGTTCCGCCACTTCCTTTAACATGCGGGTTTCCATAGTTATCTTTTTCACGTTGCACAGCCCAGTTCTTCTTTTCGCGTGCTGTTTCACGTAACCGCGTGATTTCGTTTTTTAATTTTTGATTCTCTTCCAGATAATTTTGATCCTGATTTTCCTTTTCAACTTTATAGGTGTCAAAGTTTCCATGAAATTGTAAAATTGTATTTCGCTCAATTGATAAAACATGGTCGATTATTTGATTAAGAAACGCAACATCATGACTTACAACAATAAATCCTTGTTTCTTGTGTTTTAAGTAATCCGCAACTTGTTTTCGACTTTTGCCGTCTAGATGGTTAGTCGGTTCATCAATTAATGGAAAAACGTCATCATTCTTAAAAAGGGTTGCCAGCTGAACCTTCGTTTGTTCGCCGCCACTTAATTCGGCATATGGCCGCCAAATCAACTCGTCTGAATTTGAACACATCTTTGACAGCTCTTTCTTTAATTCCCATTCTTCAATTGGATAGTTGTCCTGAATCGCCATAATTGTTGGATAAGAAGGGTGGTCAATTTTTAATGGAAAATATTTGAAAGTCGTCTGACGTTCAATTTGACCACCATTCGGGGCAAGTTCGCCGAGAAGTAATTTTAAAAAGGTTGTTTTTCCTTGGCCATTCCGTCCAAGTAATCCCAGCTTCCAATCAAGGCCGATGTTTAAATTTACCTTCTTGAAAAGGGGTGTAAGTTGACCATCATATGCGAAAGTTAAGTTTTTGACTTTAATGTCTGCCATTCTGATACTTCCTTTCAAAAAGGACCCGTACACTTTTACGTAATACAGGTCCAAATATCGTCAGGAAAATACCGTCATTTCAGGTTTAAAGCCGTGTATTACGATCAATTTTCAGAATTAAAAAAATGCACAAAAGTCCCGTCCAAAAATAAATTAAACAGTTATTTTTGCAAATTAATAATTCTAGAAAATCAATCGAAACACCTCCGAATTAAATTGTTATCTAAAGTATACCTTATTTTGCTTAAAATGTCATTTCAGATGTCTTTTTACTATTTATTCCATGTTTCTTCGTATTCAGCTTCTTTAAAGCCAACCGTAATCCGGCTGTCATCAACCATAATTGGTCGTTTGATCAGCATGCCGTCATTTGATAAAACGGTACATGCTTCAGTGCATGACATCTCATTGACTTTATCCTTTAATCCTTGTTGCCGATAATGCTGACCGCTCGTATTAAAGAACCGTTTTTGCGGTAAGTCCGTCATCTTCATCCACTTTTCAAGTTGCGCTGCAGATGGGGGATTTTTAACCAAATCATGCGGCGTATATTGAATATGGTGTTCATCAAGCCATTTCATTGCTTTCCGACACGTTCCGCATCGCGGATAATAGTAAAAATCAGGCATTTTAGTCGACCTCCTCAATTAGTCATCAATGCTTATGCTTAAATCGATGTTTTGATTAGTTGAGTTAACAACTTGTTGGACTTTTTGCTGTAAAGCAGCCAATGCAGGCTGTCCTAAATATAATCGTACAGGAGGTTGTTCCATTGATGCAAGTTTCAAAATCACTTCAGCAACTAAAGCCGGATTGCCGCTTTGATTATGGTTTAAGTGAGCAAGTCCTGCCATTGTTTGTGAAACTGCAGGGTTATTATCCGTTTTATTTTCGGGTTCCTTCATTGATTCACCTAGAAATTCCGTCCGAACACCAGAAGGGCAAATTGCAATAACGTGAATTCCGTCAGCGGCAACTTCATCTTGAAGGGCTTCGCTCATCATAATAACGGCCGCTTTCGTTGCTGAATAGATTCCTTGCGCCGGGCCAGTGACCGTTCCTGAAATCGACGCTAAATTAATGATTGAACCTGAATGTTGCTTCTTCATTTGCGGCAAAACCGCTTGCGTAACTTCAAGCAGGCCAAAAACATTAACATCAAAATTTGCCCGCACTTCATCCATTGCGACTTCGTCAAGCGCACCTAATAAAGCATAGCCGGCATTATTTACCAAAACGTCAATTCTTCCAAACCGATCAATAATTGAAGCAATTGCTTGATGAATGTCAGCTTCATTGAATTGCATTTCAACCGGATAAAAATTATCCAAAAGGCTTGAATCAGCTAATTTGCTAGCTACAATTTCTTTTAATTGAGCAGCATTTCGTGAAGTTGCTGCAACTTGATAATCATTTTGTAGTCCCGCAATTGTCGTTGCCAATCCAATTCCTTTTGAAGCACCTGTAACGACCATTACTTTTTTCATATTTATTCGCTTCCTTATCACGTAGCAAAAAGAATTTTGCAAAATATATTTCGATTATCATAACAAAAAATAATCAGAATATCAATCGCGTTAATCAAAATGCAAATTAAAGTGTATAATAGTTTTAATAACCAACATCAAAAGGATGAAATTTCAATGGAATACACGACATTAGCAAGCTTGAACTTGCCATTTATTTTGGATTATCAATTATCATTAATAGTTTTGGGAACGCATTAACCGTTGCGCTGAACTTGGGAAGTCCATTATGGACCGCAGCGTGTGTCAACGTCAGTCAAACGATTCATTGGTCGCTCGGAAACATCATGGTAATTTGGGGCGCATTATTGATCATTATTAATACCATTTTGATTCGTAAAATCGATTTAAAGCGCATTGGTAAAAGTATCATCTTTATGGTGTTATTTTCATACCTTGTAAGTTGGCTTAGCAACATCTTAAAGCATTCATTAGTAATGACCATGAATTTGCCAATGAGAATTTTATTTGATTTGTTTGGAATATGTTTAGTATCATTAGGTGTTTCAATGTACCAACGTGTAAACTGGATGCTGCATCCCGCAGATGATTTAATGCAGATCGTCCGGTTTAAGTTCTTTGATGGAAATTCAACCAAAGCAATGTTTGCCGTTTATTTACCAGCAATCATCATTGTTGCAATTACATTTTTAATCAGTCATCAAATTGTCGCAATCAACATCGGAACAATTTTTGGATTATTATTCCAAGGACCAATGATTGGAATTTGTGACCGGATTTGTTTTAAACGGTTAAAGCATCATAATTTGGATCACTAAGAGCCCCTCTTTTGAGTTGCATATGTTGGTCATTAAAACTATAATTTTAATAACAGATTAAATCAAAGAATTAGCTATCCCCTTATCAAGCTTTAGAAAGGATTTGTTTATGGATCACGATCGTTACTTACCATTAATTCAAACTGAACTCAAAAAACTTCCAGTTTATATCCGTAATTTTTATTTGCAAACTAATCATTCAATCACAACGATTTATCAATATCTAACTGAATTTCGACGATTTTTTAATTGGTTGCGCGAATCAGGCATTTCGGATGCAAAGGAAAATCAAGCAATTAAAGTTGAAACGCTTGCTAAGTTGCGCCGTTCAGACATTATGTTGTACATTGATTTTCTTAAACATTCTAAAAACAAACAAGGACGCGTTAATTCACCAACATCCATTAATCGGTCGATCAATGCTTTACGATCATTGTTTAAGTTTTTGACCGTTACGGCGGATACCGAAGATGGAAAACCGTATTTTACCAATAATGTGATGCTCAAAATTGATTCATTAAATACCACGGAAACGTTGAATTACCGTGCTCACAACCTTGAAACGCACATGTACACTGGCGAACGGAAATATGAATTCATTGATTTTATCGAAAATGAATATGAAAAAAATTGTGATCCGCGGGCTTTAACCGCGTTTAAGAAAAATAAAGAACGCGATATCTGTATTGCTGCAATGATCCTTGGGACTGGAATTCGGGTTTCAGAAGCAGCCAACGTTAATGTTGAAGACCTTCATCTTGAAGATGCAATGCTTGATGTTACGCGGAAAGGTGGCATGCGGGACTCAGTTCCAATTGCGCCATGGGTCGTTCAATACGTCGAACGCTATGCTAAAATTCGCCAAGACCGGTACAATCCGCCGAAGGATCAAAAAGCATTCTTTGTCACTGAATATCACGGTGAGGTTCGGCGCATTACGTATAATTCAATTGAAAAACTGATCAAAAAATATTCTACGGCATTTGGTCATCCGTTAACGCCCCACAAATTACGGCATACTCTCGCATCGGAATTATATGAAATCACCAAAGACCGAGTCTTAGTATCCCAACAATTAGGGCAAAAAGGGACATCCGCAACCGATTTATATACCCACGTCAATCAGGAAGCTCAAAAAGATGCCCTTCGGAAGTTAAAATAAGCCCTTTTGTCCTTCTCTTACTGGTCCCCTTTCAAATTGGAAATTAAAAAAAGGTTGTGACGTAAGTCGCAACCTTTTTGCTATATCCGCATAATCGGGTTTCAAAACAAACGAGCTATGTGGAAGTTCGAAAAGTTCCGAATCTATGCTCCGCGATTCGTTCGCTTTTCTGCTTCCACCACGCTCGTTTTTGACGTTTTGTCACACCTTCTTTGATTTTATTTTTCTAATTGACGCACATAAACCGTAATTCCAATTAAAGCAATGGCAATGATAACTAAAATTGTCAGGCCGATTCGACCACCAGTAAGGATCGCACTGGCTTCGCTTAGGCCTAAACCTTCAAAAATCGTAATGATCGACGACATCAAACTGGTTCCAATCGTTCCTGAGTACTGTTGGAAAGTATTGAAGATTGAACTGACAAGCGAATGATCTGCCGCTGAAACATACTTTCCGGCATCTGACATAATATTGCCAAATCCAAACGTATAGCCTAACCGGAAGACAATATAAATCAGCCCAATTAAAAAGGCCGTTAAAAATTTAAAACTGATCAAATAAAGCGCAACGCCTGCAAACAAAAAACCGCTTGAAAGCGTTAGTGTAAAGAACGCACCCTTTTTATCATAAATTTTCCCTGAAACGGGCGATAGTAATGCGCCGATTACCGCTCCCGGAAGCAGCAACATTCCCGTGACCAATGAATTATAGTGCAAAACTTCTTCGGCATAAAGCGGCAAAATAAATACCAAACTCAAATTCATAAACTGCAAGCTGAAAAATGAAATCAACCGGAAACGAACGATTTTATTTTTGACAATTCGGAAACTCAGATATTTCCGCTTTGTATGCTGATTTTCATAAATGAATGCTCCTAAAAGAACAACACTGCCAATCAAAAGCCCAATCAGTGACCCCGGATGATGAATCTGTGTTCCGAGATTACTGATTACCAGGCTAAACGTAATCACCGTTGTTCCAAACAAAACTAATCCAAGATAATCAAATGGCGTTGAAGCCGTTTCAACCTTTTCCTTTTTCAGCGAATACATGCCCATTCCAAAAGCAACCAACAATAGCGGCAACACAATAATAAAAATCATCCGCCATGAAATTAAATATGTCAGTAACCCGCCATATGTGGGACCGAATGCCGGGCCAAATGACTTGATCATCGTCACGATTCCGTTGTACTTACCAAATTGATCTTGCGGAATCGAATGGAAAACAATTTGATACATCAGCGGCGTTGCAATCCCCGTTGCAAATGCATTGATCATGCATCCAATCAGCAGCATTCCAATTGATTGGGCAAATGCGCTGATCAAGCACCCCGGAATAAACGCCAATGCCGCTAACATAAAAATTCGCCGAAGCGGAAAATGCTTCATTAAATAGGCCGTCGCACTCATTGTGATCGTTGCAACTAAATAATATCCTGATGCCAACCACTGAACGACAGCCAAGCGCGTATTAAATTCATGAATTAACGTTGGAAAAGTAACAACCAGGGAAGTTCCAATCAAAATTCCAATAAATCCAAGACAGCTTCCACTGATAACACTTAATTTTTCCTTTGTTGAGACGTTTTCCATTAAAATCACCTTCAAGTTCCATTTTATCACGAATGAAAATCAGCGCCGATGAAGTCTTTCTATCATCGACGCTGAAATATTAATGATTTTTCTTTTGCCGTTGCTTTAGACGCCGGTTAACGCGCTGAACGTCGTTAATTTGCATGAAACGAATTACTAACTGAATAATAAGATAAATTGCTGCAATGAATAGGAGACTTTCAAAGTTAAATTGATAGTTAACTCCATAATATGTTTTATAAATCGGTCGCAAGAAAATCCAACTCGCTGCTAAAACAATAAGATAATGAACAAGGAATGCAAAATAATAATTAATTCGCGGAATCCGGAAAATAAAGGTCGTCCCGCCAATCATTGCCCCCATCAAAGAAATTTCCGCTGCAATCGGCAATGTCAATTTTACCGATGAATAACATGAAACGCCGATCCATACATAACAAGTAATTCCAATTTCGGTTCCAATAATCATTCTCTGAAGCAATTCAATTAACCATCTCATTTTTGAAACACCCTTTCCTTAACTTTTTTCCAGTATCGCCGTGAAATTGCAACCTCCTGATGATTAGCCATTTCAGCTAAGTAAGTTCCTGAAAAGCTGCTTCGAAATTTTTCAACAAAGTCGAGGTTTAAAATCAAACTCCGTGAGCCCCGAACGAACCGCTCATCCTGAAGCTGTTCTTCAATTTTTCGCAATGGTTGGTGAATTTTAAACTTGCGGTCTAACAAATGAATGGTGGTATAATCACTCCAAACATCAACAAAGACGATTTCGTTATAATGAATCCGATAAACAGCTTGATGCGCAGTAACAGTCACCGTCTGCTCTTCCTTCTGAATCTTTTCAAGTGCCCGTTCGATTTCATTAACTTCGTGATTTTTCGTTTGAGCTGTAATTAAAACGTTGGTTTCATTAACCTTTAAATCTGGTTTAAATTGATATTTCATTTAACTTCGCTCCGCCATTGTAACTTCAATCATTTTACGACTAATTAAAATTAATGTTATCATTTCTAAACTAATCCCTCCTGAAATAATTTCATTCTTACTATACCGGATTTTACTTTCAAAATGAGTCTTTTTCGCTAACCGGACACTTTTTAGCGATAAGCGGTCAGTTATTTTAGTATTTACATCTTTGGAATTTTAGTTTTAAATAGTAAGTATACTAACTTAGAGATTGAGAAGATGATCAAATTGAATATTAAGGAAATGCCTCAATGGCGGAAAAACTTATATGTTTTAGCATTTGGGGATTTTGTTTCCGGGACTGGATTTAGTATGAGTTTGCCGTTTTTGCCGCTGTTTATCAGCCAAATGGCGCACTTTACAAACGTCCAATTAACTTTCTATTCCGGGTTAGCGTATGCGATCGCCTTCGTTAGTCAGGCAATTGTTTCACCATTATGGGGGAAACTCGCTGACCGGACTGGTCGGAAACCAATGATTTTACGGTCAGCGTTTGGAATGTGTATTACAGGATTTCTCTGCGGACTTGCGCATAACATCTGGATTTTGATTTTCTGGCGATTTGTCTATGGGTGTTTCTCAGGATACAACAGTAATTCGCAAGCTTTAGTTGCAAGCGAAGTTCCGTCGAATCAAGGTGGAAAGGCGATGGGAATCTTAACGACTGGACGGGTCGGAGGGCAACTGATTGGTCCAATCATCGGCGGAATGATTGCCGGTGTGTGGGGCTATCGGATGACTTTCTACCTTTTCGGAATTATTATGTTCATTGCTGGAATTTTAGCCCTTGTATTCGTTAAGGAAGAATTTACTCCACATGAAGTTGCCAAAAATGCTTCCCGAAAAGAAAAATCTGCCTTGGCTCAAGTCAACAGCTTACCAATCGTCATTGCAATGTTCATCACTGCGATGCTTGTAAATGCCGTTACTAAGTCAATTAACCCAGTCATTAGTTTGTTTGTCCGGCAGTTATTACACGGCCATGGCAGTGTATCGGTTGTCAGCGGAATTATCACTGCCCTTCCTGGGTTTGCAACCATTATGGCTGCTCATCGGTTAGGCGACCTTGGTGACCGAATCGGGGCGCGCAAAGTTTTAGTTGCCGGATTGATTTTTTCCGGATGCGTCTTTTTCGCAACGAGTTGGGTCGGGAATGTATATACATTAGGAATTTGCCGGTTCTTAATCGGAATTTCAGACGCGGCTTTACTCCCACTTGCTCAAACTGTTCTAATGAATAATGCGCCTGACGCGGTTGTCAGCCGGGTCTTCAGTTACATGCAGTCTTTCCAAGCAATTGGAAGTATCATTGGCCCAATGCTTGGATCAGTGATTGCGGGTCATTTTTCATATCCAGATGTGTTCGTAATGACTGCAATTCTAGCTGCCATCAACTTACTGATTGTCTTAATTAGTTTCAAGATGGGAAATAATAAAAAGAATGCATAAATGAATGGTATTCAAAAAGGACCGCATTGAAGCGATCATTTTCTTTTAGTCAAAGTGATGAAGTAAATCAATAATTAAATCGACAAACCGTTGCCGATCAAGATCCATTATGACTTTTACATTTGGTTTCTGATTCATTAGTCCTGCAAAGTCAACAACCGTTTCTCCCGCTGTCAGTTGTCCCTGAGTTTCAACATCAAGGTAAGCTGGGTGGGTTTCAAAAATCTCAGGCTTTAATAAATAAGCAATGGTGCATGGATCATGGACTGGCGTTCCGACTAAACTAAATTCGTCCTGGCCATACCATTTTCCATAAAATTCCATTTGTCCTGTAATTGCTTGAGCAACTGGATTATTAATTTGGCGGATTTTTTCAAGGTCATCATGACAAATTTGCGCTTTCAACGTAACGTTCAATCCTGCCATCACTAATGGGATTCCTTCATTAACAACTATTCTAGCGGCTTCCGGATCAACTGCCATATTGAACTCCGTTGTTGGGTAGACGTTTCCTTGACCAGCTGCACCACCCATGAAAACAATTTGTTTGATTTTATTTTCTAATTCAGGATGAACCCTTAAAAATAAAGCGATATTCGTCATTGGCCCTGTCACAACCAACGTGATTGGTTCCGTTTGCACACGTAAAATATCTGCAATCAACTCAACTGCCGGTTGATCAACCGGTTCAAAAGCCGGTTCTGGAAGGTCTGCACCATCCAAACCGGTTTCACCGTGAACATAATCGGCAATCTTTAAATCACGCATTAGCGGACGGTGATTCCCGCCGGCTACCAGAATATCCGTTGCATCAAGCAAAGTTAGCATTCGTAACGCATTATTTAACGTTTTATCTGGCGTTTGATTACCAGCCGACGTTGTTACTCCCAATAATTCGATTTGCTCACTCGCAACTGCCATCGTTAACGCTAAAGCATCATCATGTCCGGGATCACAATCAAGAATAATTTTTTCAGGTTTCATTATCCTCACATCCAATCATTTGAGTATGAATAAATTATATCAGGAAAATTATCGAAAAGGAACTTATGGTAAACACCTATACCATCGCAATGTAACCGAATTCAATTATGACAATAAAATAAGAGACCATGACCTCATGATATGCACCCCAAATCTTGGACAAAATAAATCCAAGATTTGGGGTGCTTTTTATGCGTTTAACAAAACAAGATAAGATTAATATTTATCTTCTTTATCAGAAAGGATATCCGTATTCAAAA
>LHCFC04200__coassemble_1245_pt1 | contig 12825 bp, 14 predicted proteins | sample LHCFC04200__metabat2_low_PE_012 | metagenome-assembled genome bin LHCFC04200
GGCAGATAACCTTATTTTACCGAACTCGTTAAAAGAAAGCCAATTAATAAAAAAGGGAGGTGTGACAAAACGTTAAAAACGAGCGTGGTGGAAGCAGAAAAACGAACGAATCGCGCAGCAAAGATTCGGAGGTTTGCGTCCTTCACTGGCTTCGCGTCGTAGCTCGTTTGTTTTGGAACCCGATTATGCGGATATAACAAAAAGGCTGCGACTTTGTGTCACAACCTCTCTCTTTTTTAATTACATTTCATCTGGAGCCTTAACACCCAATAAGCGCAATGATTCCTTCAAAACAGTTGCGACACTTTGAACAAGGGCTAACCGTTCATTCTTTTGATCATCATCAACCAAAATCTTAGTATGGGCATAGTATTTGTTGAATGCCTTTGCTAAGCGAATTGCATATTTGGCAATTACTGATGGTTCATATTCTTCAACTGCCCGTTTAACCATTGCAGGGAAGTCGCCAAGCATCCGGACTGTTTCCCATGCATCCGGATCATTTAATCCTTCAACATGAAGATCAGTATTTTCATCAACGTCGGCCTTCCGTAAAATACTCATTGCCCGGGCATGTGAATATTGAACATATGGGCCAGTCTCACCTTCAAACCGAACAACTTCTTGCAAATCAAAGTCGAATTGATTCAACCGTTCGTTCTTCAAATCGTGGAAGACAACCGCACCAACGCCAACTGCATCCGCAACTTCATCCTTATTTTCAAGGGTTGGGTTCTTTTCTTCGACCTGTTCTTGAGCAAGTTTAACCGCATCATCAAGAACTTCTTCAAGTAAGATAATGTTACCGCGCCGGGTCGATAATTTCTTCCCGCCAGAAGTGATCAAACCGAATGCGATGTGGTGCATGTCGTCAGCCCAATCATCACCCATTTCTTTCAATACCGCAACTAATTGATGGAAGTGGTTTGATTGTTCATTTCCCATGACATACAATGATTGAACGAAATTGTATGTCTTCTTCCGGTAAATTGCAGCTGCTAAATCCCGGGTAATGTATAAACTTGTTCCATCTGATTTTTGAATCAATGCCGGGTTCAAGTCATACTTTGAAAGGTCAACGATCATTGCCCCTTGGCTTTCTTCAAGCAAGCCCTTTTCCTTCAATTCATCAATTACCGGTTGCATCTTATCATTGTAAAATGCTTCCCCGTTATATGAATCAAAGGTGATGCCTAACCGCTTGTAAATCTTCATGAAGAAACTCAATGATTCTTCCCGGAACCATTTCCAAAGGCGGGTTGCTTCTGGATCGCCATCTTCAAGTTTCTTGAACCATGCCCGGGCTTCATCATCAAGTTCTGGATGTTCCTGGTCTTCTTTGTGGAAACGCACATAGTACTTCAACAACGTATTGATTGGATCTTTCTTAACGTCTTCTTCATTTCCCCAAAGCTTGTAGGCTTCGATCAACTTTCCGAATTGAGTTCCCCAGTCACCTAAGTGATTGATTTTAATTGGGTTGTAATTGGTCTTCTTTAAAATTTCTGCTAATGAATTTCCGATTACGGTCGACCGCAAGTGACCCATTGACATTGGTTTGGCAATGTTAGGTGATGACATATCGATCGTAACGTTTCCTTGGTGGCCTAAATCTTGATCACCATAGTGTTCCTTTTGGTCAAGAACTTCGCTTACAATTTCCTTGCCAAATTGCTTTTTGTCTAAGAAAAAGTTGACATATGGACCAGCCGCTTCAACCTTTTCAAATCCCGTTTGGTCAATTTTTTCCACAATATCTTGGGCAATCATTTGGGGTGCTTTGTGCATTAGCTTGGCTAAAACAAAGGCTGGGAAAGCAAAGTCCCCCATTTTGATTGACTTCGGAACTTCGATTTTTTCATTGATTTCATTTAAATCCAAATCATCGCCAACAACGTTTGCGATTGCTTGGGCAACCATTTTCTTATAATCCATCGTAAAACCTCCTGTAATAAAAAAGTCTCTTGCAAAAAATGCAAGAGACGAGTTATCCCGCGGTACCACTCTAATTGATTAAAAGTAATCCACTCAAATATTTAGTTTGCTATTCTAAGAAGTGCGATTCAGTTTGTTCCTATATCCGGCTTCCATCATCCCGAACTCGCTGTAATATTTCCAAACCTACTAGTTTCTATCATCGAATATTTCAAAAGCGGATGACGAGAATCGAACTCGCGACGCCAGCTTGGGAAGCTGGAGTTTTACCACTAAACTACACCCGCATGTGAGTTTAGTATAGCATAAAACTCACTGAATGTCATTGATTATTTTTTGCTCTTTGAAGCTTTTTTCGCATCTTTTTCCTGTTTTTTCTTAAAACCATCTTCATCAAAAAGATCCTTCAAGCTGATGATTGCTTGGTTATGCAAGTCACCGGCTGCGATCTTATCCTTTGAATCAAAATCAGTAAATTGAACAAGCGCTGAATTTTCGTAAATCTTGCTAATTGTTCCTTTAAATTGGTGCTTCATTGGCCCAAATTTTTCGCAAAAAACAGTATCGCCAACTTTTAATTTCTTTGCCATTTTAAACGCGCTCCTTTACTTGAATTTCTTATCAAGACTACCAAATTTTACCATGAAATGCAACAACCGCGTTTTTTTCAAAATTGATTTCTCATTTTTTTCCATGTAGAATTGGAAAGGATTATTAATCAAAGGAGCATTCAAAATGATTACACTTGCAGGAATTATTGGTTCGGGCAAATCAACAATGACTGAGATTTTGTCAAAGGAGCTTGGTTCAAAGGCTTTTTTCGAACCCGTTGAAGATAACCCAGTTCTTCCATTATTTTATAAAGGAAATGAAATCGCCGCTAAAAAACGGGCAGCCGGCGATCAAAATGCAACCAACCCGTATACATATCTCCTCCAAACCTTCTTCGTGAACCGGCGTTTTCGGATGATCAAGGAAGCGAAAAAAGAAGCAAATAATGTCCTTGACCGTTCAATTTACGAAGACGCCCTCTTCATGAAAATGAATACCGATATGGGAAATGCAACTGCCGTTGAATATGCAACTTATCAAGAATTGCTGCAAAATATGCTCGATGAATTGCAATACGCAACCGGGGTTGATTCTCAAGACCTCATGATTTTCATCAAGGTTTCCTATGATACAATGTTGAAACGAATTCGCAAACGTGGCCGGGATTATGAACAGATTGAATCTGACCCAACATTACCGGAATACTACCAAAACCTCCTTCAATACTATGATCGGTGGTTGAAATGGTATGATAAATCACCAATTATGGTCATTGATGGTGATCAGTATGATTTTGTTGCCAATCCGGATGACCGTAATAAGATTCTTGATGATATTGAAAACCAATTAGTTAAACTTGATCATCTTACAGCTGCGGAAGCTGCAAAATTGAAAGCTCAACGCCGGAAATAAATAAAAAAATAGCGATCAGCATTTTTTGCTGGTCGTTATTTTTTACTCGTTAAAACCTGAGCTGCTTGCAAATCGATTTTATTTGAAACAATGCACGTTAAAGTATACAAATCAAGGAAGTAAACTAAAATTCCCATTGATTGGGCTGCAATCACTAAGATCAATGATGTCCAAAATAAAACCTGACTTAAAATTGCCCACTTTCGTTTTTCATGATTCAAAGCTTTAACCGTCTTCATTTCCGTTGCGGATAAATTTCGCGGATCGCGCGGCGCAACTGACATTCGAATCTTCATTAACTTAATATTGATGCGGATATTCCACACTGTCAAAACCGCAAGGACGACCCACACAAGGATACTTCCAACCTTTATCGACATTTATAAAATGCCCTCTCTCTAATTAACTTAAATCTTTCAGCAAGCATTATACCATATGACAGATTCTTTCAATCAAGAAATCCCAACTTTTTTGCGATGTTTTAATGACTAAAATCTATTCGCTTAATTTCCTTGTCATCTTTGAATATGATACTATTAAGGTAATAAAGTTAAGGAGGAACGATATGACGACAATTGACTGGAAAAAAGAAGCTGAAAGCCGTAAAGATGAACTTTTAGCAGATTTAAAGGCAATGTTACGGGTTAAAAGTGTCCGTGATGAAAGCAAGAAAACTGAAGATGCTCCTCTTGGCCCAGGACCAAAAGCTGGATTGGATAAGTTTTTAGGAATTGCTGAACGCGATGGCTTCGCAACTAAGAACATTGATGGCATGGCCGGTCAAATCGCATTTGGCGACGGCGATGAAACCCTTGGAATTCTTGCCCACGTCGATGTTATGCCCGCTGGTGAAGGATGGAATACTGACCCATTCGAACCAGTAATCAAAGACGGTAAATTATATGCCCGCGGAGCTTCAGACGACAAAGGTCCAAGTATGGCATGCTACTACGGGTTAAAAATTATCAAAGAACTTAACTTGCCGGTAAGCAAGAAAGTTGCATTCATCCTTGGAACTGATGAAGAAAGCTCATGGCGCGGAATGGACTACTACTTCAAGAACATGCCTGAACCTGACTTCGGCTTTTCACCAGACGCCTTCTTCCCAATTATCAACGGCGAAAAAGGAAACGTAACGTTTGATGCCAAATTCGATGGCACAAACGGCGGCAAATATGAATTGGTTAAATTCAATTCTGGCTTGCGGGAAAACATGGTCCCACGGGACGCTGAAGCATGGGTTAAGGCTACTGATTACAAGGAAATGATCAAAGCATTTGATGAATTCATCGCTGAAAACCCGGTAGTTGGCGAAGCTGATATTCGCGATGGTCAACTTTACATTCACATGATTGGGAAAGCTGCCCACGCTCAAGAACCAAAACGGGGAATCAACGCTGGAACATACTTAGCCCTCTTCTTGAATCAATTTGATTTTGAAAACGGGGCCAAGGACTTTATCACCTTTGCAGCTGAAAAACTTCACCTTGATTCACGGTTGAAGAACTTTGACATGAACTATACGGATGATGTGATGGGTGACTTAACAATGAACCCTGGCCTCCTTTCATTTGAAGATGGCAAAGAAGGTTCAATCACCCTGAACTTCCGTTATCCAAAAGGTACTGATCCTGAATACATCGAAAAGGGATTGAACACGGCTGCTGATGAATACCACGTTCACTTTGAAATGCACGATGGCGGCATGGTTCCGCACTACGTTGACGAAGACGATCCGTTAGTGAAAACATTATTAAATGTTTACCGCGAACAAACTGGCGAAGATGCTCATGGCCAAGTTGTTGGTGGCGGAACGTACGGTCGGTTAATGAAGCGCGGGGTTGCCTTTGGCGCAATGTTCCCAGGTGTTCCTGACACAATGCACCAACCAAACGAATTCATTCCGGTTGATGACTTGATCAAGGCCGCAGCAATTTATGCTCAAGGGATCTATGAATTGATTAAATAAAAACGAAGGTGTGACAAAACGTTAAAAACGAGCGTGGTGGAAGCAGAAAAGTGAACGAATCGCGTCAGCATAGATTCGGAGGTTTTCGAATTAGCTTCGCGTCACCACATAGCTCGTTTGTTTTGGAACCCGATTATGCAAGGATAGCAAAGAGGTTGCGACTTACGTCACAACCTCTTTTATACTAACTTAAATGAGGGAAACTATGCGAATTGATAAATTATTAAGCAATCTTGGAATTGGCACTCGCTCTGAGATCAAAAAAATGATCAAACAAAAACAAATTAAAATCAACGGTGAACTTGTCAAAAACGGAAAAGATCAACTTGACCCTGATTCTGCTCAAGTTAGCATTAACGATCGGCCGGTTGCAATTCAATTAACAAAGTATTTAATGCTCAATAAGCCGCAAAACGTGATTACCGCAACCGAAGATGCATCCCAACGGACCGTTCTTGACTTAATTGCCCCGGATGATTTGGTTAAGGGACTCGCGCCGGTTGGCCGTCTTGATAAGGATACAACTGGGCTTCTCTTATTAACGAACGACGGTCAACTCGCTCATCGGCTCCTGGCACCGCATAAACACGTTGCCAAAACATATCAGGCAACGATCGACGGAATCGTCAATGACGATACGATTGCCCGTTTCAAAGCCGGGATTCGCCTAAAAGACGGTACGCTCTGCAAACCAGCCACGTTAAAGATTATTTCAGTTGTTGAAAAAGACAATCAATCGGAAGTTGAAATCACAATTACCGAAGGAAAATATCACCAAATCAAGCGGATGTTTGCGGCGTGCGGCATACATGTGGCAACGCTGAACCGGATTGCGATGGGGCCGTTGAAGTTTGATTCATCTCTAAAACCCGGCCAATACCGTCCCCTTTCTGAAAATGAAATTCAAGCATTATTGAAATTAAAGTAAAAATAAAACCGTGAAGATTCACGGTTTTATTTTTTATCCACAATTTCTTTTCATAAAACTTTGTAAGTGACTAATAATATCTGTTGGTAAAACAACATATTTCTCTTCAGCTAACTTATCAGCAATTTTACTGTGGGTAAATACTGCTGCCTGAATCCGGTCTTCAAATGAAGCATCAAACTGGGCAATAAACGCCGCTAAAATGCCCGTTAACGTGTCGCCCATTCCGCCAGTCGCCATTGCCGGGCCACCAACCATTAGCTTACGGATTTCGCCATTTGAAAAATAAATTTCAGAATGATGTTTCTTCAAAATCACGGTAGCATTCAAGCTTTGTTGTGCTTCCTGATTTCGATGAGTATTATTTTGTTCACTAATGGGAATTCCACTTAACCGTTGCCATTCCATTTGATGAGGAGTGTAAACCACATGTGCATTTGTTGGAATAGCATCCTTTAAAGCTGCATTTTGCGCAACTAAAGTAATTGCCGAACCGTCAATAATCAATGTTTGATTCGATGCGATGTTGGTAAACACCGTTTGAATTACTTTTTCGGCAATTGAATCATTTCCTAATCCTGGTCCAAGGACGATCACATCCACTCCCTTGATCAATGAAATGAATTGAGGTGCATCTTGATAATCTACAAACATCGCTTCTGGAATTACGGAATGGACCGCCGTTAAATTCTCCCTGGCAGTCGCGATTGTGACTAATCCTGCTCCAGCGTGGACCGCGGCACTGCCGGCCATGATCGCCGCCCCACCCATATTCGGATTACCACCCACGATCAACACTTTGCCAAACGTCCCCTTAAAACTGTTTTGTGGACGTTGGTGAATAACTTTTTTCAAAATATCAGCTGTGATGGTTTGCATGGAATCGCCTCTTTTCAGGGATATTATAACAAAAAATCCCATTACCCTCCTCGGAAGATAATGGGAAAATTTTAATGTCCACGATGTTTTTGTTTTTTCTTTAATTGTCGAATTTCAAACTTCTTCCTTTTATGATTTGCTTTTGCTGCTTGCCGCTCCCTATGACTTTGTTGTTTTCGCATTTCAAAGTCTGCCTTAAGGGCTTGTTGAGCCTTTGAACCATAAAATTCAGCGTGAACTTGTTTTTGAGCTTCCCGTTGCATTCTTTTAGGATTGACTCGCTTGACCCTCGTTGAATCAAGCGTCTCTTTTGAAAAGTGAATTGTATTCCAACGCTTTAAAACTAACCGATATATATCACGGGTCTTTGGTAAACTTGTTCCCAAGTTGATTTTTGCGACTGCATATCGATCATCAACAAAGCGTTCAAAAATCCCCTTATAAAACGGTTTGTCAAAAACTACGGTCATGATCATTCGACATTTCATAACCGCACCTCCTTAATTAATTATTAAGTAAGAATGGACGACCTAAGGAGGAAGGATACTTCAGAAATCATTCTGGTTCGGACTACCAACCGAAACTGTGTTTTTATCTTACTAAGATTAGTATATCAAAAATCTCTTAAAAAAATTTTGAACACCAAAATGCAAAAAGAATATTTGTAATGATTAAAAATGTACCAATCAGTCCATCGATTATCATTTTGACGAATGTTACTCCCCGAAACAACTTAAAAATTAATATTCCAACAACTATCCCCGTTATAACGGCGGAAATTACTAATGGAATATATCTTTTAATATATATGCACTGCACAACATGCATAATACAATGCAAGATATACCCAATCATTACCTAAAAAGAGCCATTTTCCTCTGCCCCAAAAAGCACAAAGTGAAATGAGAATACAGCAAATAAATTCTTCCAAAACAATTAAAGTAAATTGTTTTGAAGATAGATTAGCCACAGCAACTAACATCCTTTTAATAAACTTGGGAACTTGAAGTGAAGAAACGTTTCTTTTTAACCATGGATGCCCCCAAATAATTTCTTCAAAATCATGAAGCATAAATAAAATTGGAAAAATCAAATACTCCATTTTAATCTTCTTCTCTCCTACCTTTCCTCAAAATCAACACTATCAAACATGAAAGCAACGCAATCGGAGCTAATTGGACATATACTTTGATAAATGCCTTTTTCAATTCTGACTTCGCCTTTTCTTTTGCGTTTGAAATAATTCGCCTAATTGTTGAATTGATCTGTTGTACTTGTTGGTTAAATTTCGAAGCAACTTTCATGTAAGTTTCATGATAGACTGCTTGTTTGACTTTTTCTGGAATTTTATTTTCAGCAAGGCCTTTCTTTTGGAAAATGGCTTGAACCGTTTGAGTCGTAACTCGTTCAACTTGACTCTGTGGAACTTTAATTGAACTGAATTTTACCGTTACTTTTGAATCAGTACTATTTTGGACATTTTCAATTTTTTGATCTAATTTATGCTTCAATTTGTTCTTAACTTTCTGGGTTAATCCACTTTCAGCAATTTGCTGATTTCCATAGTCTTGAATCGTCTGCTTTGCACTTGATACATTTCCATTCAGTAATGTCATGCAGATTGCAATTGCCATTACTAACCCTACCTGTCGTAAAACATTCATTACACTCTGCGACGATGTCAACCTTTGACCTTTAAAATCAGCTGCTGAAATCACGGTCGTTGGTCCGGTAACAATTCCATATCCGCATCCCAATAAAATTGAACCAATCATCAGGCGGTGATATAAATTAACCTGTAATTTACTCAAAAAACAATAACTGACAAAGATCAAAATAAATCCAATCAAAATCATTAAGCGGTTGTTGATCTTCTTCACTAATAATGACGCAATGATAACTGCCAAAAACACCGTGATTGAATACGGTAAAATTCGAATTGCCGCTTGAAGTTCTGTCAATCCCTTAAATTTAACAAGAAATGTCGGAATTAAGATTACAAATCCCCCTAAGAAGAAACTGCTAATTGCTAATGCCAATGAAGCCCCGTCAAAATTCCGACTTTTGAACAATGATAAGTCAATCATTGGTTTGGCACTTTTCATTTCGATAATAATAAATCCCACTCCGCAAATTACCGATAGCCCAAATAACGAGATAATTGCAGGTGAATCCCAATGCCATTGTCTTCCTTGAACTAATCCTAGGGTTAATCCAAGCATCATCCCGATACTCAAAATCGCACCTAAAAAATCAATTTTTACATTTTTAAGTTTCTTTTCATGTTTCAAATTCATACAAAACGGAATTAAAAGAATCAATCCGATCAAGAATGGAACATTGATGAAAAATACACCACGCCATCCAAAGTATTTTGAAATCAATCCGCCAGTAACCGGGCCAACCGCTGCTGCAAATCCCTGACAACCTCCAACCAAAGAAACGATCTTATTTCGATCCTGTTGCGCAACGATTTCCATTCCAATAATCGTTCCCAGCGGAAGAATAAAGGTTGCGCCTAAACTTTGAATGATCCGACTTCCATATAGAAAGCCAAGACTCGGTGCGCATCCACTTCCGATTGATCCAATTAAAAACAAAATTAACCCATATAGCAAATACCGGTTTTTACCGTAAATTTCCGCAATTCGGGCTGCTAGCAATGTAACCGAAGCAAAAATAATTGCATATAAATTCACAGCCCATGAAACTTGATCCAAACTTGCATTTAATCCACTTTGAATTTTAGGAATAACAATTGTCATAATTGTTGTATCTAGCATACAAAGAAAATTTGAAATGCAAAGGATAACCAAAACTAAACGATTCTTTCCTTTTACCATAATTGATCTCCTTACTAGAACAATAATTTAACAAATTTTAACGTTACACTTTGTGCTATGTGGTACACTTGTACCATAAGCTAATTTAAGATTAAGCCGTTCTTCCACTGAAGTAAATACTACTAGCAAAATCTTAACTAAGAGGACATTTTGGATAAATTGTTAGATTGGGGAGTTTATTATGTCACGTCGAATTGCAGAACAAACAAAAGAATGGATCATTGAAGCCTTTATTAACTTGTTGAAAACTAAATCATTCGAAGAAATTAAAACAACTGAAATTTGTAAAAAAGCTCAAGTTTCACGGAACACATTTTACCGAAAGTTTAATTCCAAAAATGACATTGTCGAAAAAATTGCTGATAATTTGATTGTAAATTACATTTCACAAATTCAAAACAAATCACCTGAGAAGTTTCAAGACTTAATTACCATTGTCTTTCAATTTGGAAAGGATAACTTTGAAATTCTTAAGACTTTATCTGATAATAATCTGCTTTCAATTGTCTTAAAAAAGCTTAATTCACTTGGACCTAAACTATACCAATCGGTCGAACTCCCCTGGCACACTTTTAACTCCGACGATTCAATTAAAATCATGATGAATTTTTTTATTGGCGGTTTTTGGAATATCTTAACTGACTGGATCAGTAATCCTTCAAAATACTCAATTGACGAATTAGCTGAAAAAACAACCGCCGCTCTTGAAAATGTAATAATGTTTATCTGATTTTTCCTTGTACATCAACCTAATTTATTCTAAAATTTAGATAACAATTAAAAGAAAGAGGCATTCGATATGGCTGAAAAGTTGACCAAAGAAGAACTTGAAGCATTAGAAGCTGTTTTAATGCACGACAAGAAGTTATACCAAAAAATTGTTGAATTGAATAAATAATTTTAAAACAGGTTGTGATGAGCAACCTGTTTTTTTACTTAAGTAACACATTTGGCTGACACCCGCAACTTTTCCTGTGTGTCAATCATGTGTCAGTGTTCACAAATTATCTTCAAATTAAAATTTATAAAAAATAAAAACGCCTATTTCAAGGCGTTTTTATTATTTCAATAATCGATATAAATTAAAAAATGCCGCTTTCTTACTCTCACAAGGAATTGATTTATATGTCATCAGTCAACGATTAGGTCACTCGGATATGACAACTACTGCAAAAATTTATGCATATTTAATCGATGAATATAAACAAAAATCTGATGATAGAATTGTTAATCATTTGCAATCCATCCTATAAAAAATGTGCACAAAGTGTGCACAAAAATATTAAAAACATACTAAAACATATGATTTATAAAAAATAAAAACGCCTATTTCAAGGCGTTTTCGTGATTTAAATAAAAGATACTATTTAAGATTATGCCGCTAACAGGAGTCGAACCTGCACTGGGAAAACCCAACAGCGACCTGAACGCTGCGCGTCTGCCAATTCCGCCATAGCGGCAACAACAAGGTTTATTGTACACTAAACCCCGTCTAAGATTCAAGAGTTATTTTTTCTTATGCAATAAACTGACTGCTGTCCCATAACCGTGAAGAACAATATACTTCGGCCCAACGGATACCCGGACAACTTGCGGCTCAAAGCGGACGTTGATGATTCCGTCAGCATTTTTAGCAACCGCCTTTTCAATTAATTTCATTTCAACTTGTTCATATAAGTCATCAAAATCATCAACGCGTTCAAGTTCATCGGCATGCAGTTCTTCCTTGACCGTTGCATTTACAATTCCGTGAATTGCGTATCCTTGATTTAATCCACCTGTTGATAAAAACATTCTTAATATTCCTTTCCTACTTGATAAATTCACTTACAATATTCAAAACTTTCTGCCGGCTCTCACCATCAAGCAAATGACCGGCCCCTTCAATCAGATGCAATGTACTGTTAGAATAGCCATCGTCATATTTGATTGATGCATGCGGGTCAACCACTTGATCAGCCGTGCCGTGAATAAGGCACACTGGTCCATGATATTCAGCTGCCGTTTCATAAATCGGCAATGTCTGAGCGATTCGCAAATAAAAGCCGCCTAAATCGTAATGATCTCTTAAATGCTGCTTATCTGGAATATGCTGCGGATCATAAATTAATCCTTGGGTATGTCCGGCAAGCGCATCCGTCTTTAATGTTGCTGCCGGGGCCATCAAAACTAATTTATCAATATATTCATGATAGTAGCCGGCAAGCATACTTGCGACCACGCCGCCCTGTGAATGCCCTAACAAAAAGATATGTTCAACTTGCGGCATTTGGCGGACATAATCCAAAATTGCCCGGCCGTCGCTGACTTCATTCATAACCGTCATATCAGTAAAACTTCCATCACTTTGACCATGACCATTAAAATCAAACCGGACTGATGCAATTCCCATTTTCTTTAACATCTGTGCTAACTGATAATGTAAATTCCCGGGATTATTGCGGCCACAATTTCCAGTAAAGCCGTGCATCAAAATTGCCATATCATATTTATCTTTACCCTCGGGAATTTCTAAAACTCCCCGAAGCGTTAATCCATCACGTTGAACTTGCACATTTGTCATCGGCGCCATCTCCTTACTTTTATTGTACATGAATTGCCCCTAAAGAAAAAGAAGCTGCTAATAAGCAGCCTCTTTCATCTTTAATTTGCAACAATGTTGACTAACTTGCCAGGAACAACGATTACTTTCCGAACCGTCTTGCCTTCAAGTTCCGCCTTGATCTTTTCATCGTTCATTGCTAATTCTTGGATTTCATCCTTTGATGCATCCTTTGCCACAACTAAGTGTTGCCGTTTCTTCCCGT
>LHCFC04200__coassemble_1281_pt1 | contig 12592 bp, 12 predicted proteins | sample LHCFC04200__metabat2_low_PE_012 | metagenome-assembled genome bin LHCFC04200
GAAAGTTACTGTTAAGTTAAACGCAACAAACGGTAACAAGATTGCCGTTGAAAATGACGACTAATTATTATCACTAAAGGTTAAATTTATACGATTTAAGAAGCTATGGCTATTACGGCCGTAGCTTTTTTAGTACTTAGAAAATTAATTTCCAGTAAATTAGTATCTTTTCATATTTGATTAATGTAAAATTAAACTAAGTTTTTTAATAAAATTAGTCATTTGTTGCTTTAATTTTAGATAAATCCGAGCATTATTAAAAAGGAGAATAAATGAAGAAAAGGCTATTAGCATCGCGCGTATTTAACGATACGGGGGATTGGTTTTATTATTTTGTGATTGTTGTTATTATTTATACAATGTCGAGGAACCCGATCATGATGGGAATATTATCAGCTTCCTACACTTTACCAGGAATCTTGGTTAGTAAAAAATTAGCGAATATTACTAATAAGCTAAATGACCGAACATCTTTAATTATGTTTGATTTATTAAGAGTTATTGTCTTAATAGGAATTGTTCTTACGAGTAATGTATGGGTTGCACTAATCTGTGTATTCTTGGAACAAGTTTTTGCGATTGGAAGTAATCTATCTTTCCAAAGAGTAACCGTGGATGTAGTCCAAGATAAAGAGGAACTTTTAAAGTTCAACCGTCAGCTTAAAGCGTTTTCTAATATAAGTCGCTTGTTAGTTATTCCGTCCTATTTATTGCTACACCGGTTTGTTTCTAATAAGTCCGTTTTAGGATTAGATATTTTATTTACAATAGTTTCGCTTTTTGAAACTTTTAGAATTGAAACTACACATTATAAATCTTCAGTGGAAGACATAGGACCGTTAGAACTGAAAAAAATTCATTTTGGAAAAATAACAAAAATGATTTTGGCTTTTTCATTATTGAATGTTTTTAGATCATTTGTCGATGCTTACGGAATTATGTATATTGGCAAAATATCGAAAAACGTTAGTATAGGCTATACAACACTTGTTTTTATACTAAGTATTGCTGATTTGTTGGGAAGTCTTATGTCCAAAAACGTCATTAAAATCGAAAACCTTAGTCAAAATAAAATATTAATTTGGTCATTTACTAGTATTTTGGTGTTGTTTACTATTCCTTCAGTGATCCATAATGTGTGTTGTTTTATTATAACAATCTTTTTGATTCGACTCGTATTATCGATTTTAGAGCTTTTTGTACTTTATAATATGCAATCGAGCGTGCCAGAAAAGATCCACCAGTATACTGCTTTGCAAACGATGGCAGTTGATGGTGTATCACTTGTAAATTCAATTGCAGGTGGATTTGTTATTCAGAAAATTGACATATTTAATTATATGAAAATAGTTATTTTAACCGTTTTGATTTTGGAAATCATAATAAAAAATATCAATACCTCAATCGCCACTTAAAAACTTTTAACGCAGATGCGGAAATTAATAGCTTGATTATCGTTAGATAATTTAATTAAAAAACAAAAATATAGTGAATACGGAGAACTTACTTGTTTTTCATTTTCACTATATTTTTTATTTTCATTTTTTACGAACTATTTTTAATAAATTAAGTATTAAATCCGTAATAACTATAAATGTTAAATTTTAAAACCCTGTTTCAGTACAAAATTCCAAACATTAATTCTTATATCAGGGCCATCACTGAACGTCATCCTATTTTAGTTATTGTTCGTTTATACCAAAATAAACAACGAAATAATTTATTTTATAATTTATTTATAGAATAAATACGTATATTAATATTGAATATCGTAATATCGTATGTTATTATTTTGGACATAAAGGAAGGAGTTGTTGTAAATGGAAAATACAGTTGAAAATGCCGTTCAATTTTTAAAGGACGGAAAGTTTATTATTTTGGCAGATAATGAATCACGCGAAAATGAAGGAGATTTAGTTGCTTTCGGCGATCGAATCACTCCTGAGGTCGTATACAAGATGTTAAATCTTGCTAATGGCTTAATGTGCGTGCCGATCAATTCAAAGATTGCCAATCGTCTTGGCTTTGAAGTAATGGTTAAAAACAGCACCGATCCAAACGGAACTCCGTTTATGGTGACAACCGATGCAACCCATGAAGCAGCTGGGGTTACGACCGGGGTATCTGCTTATGATTGGGCAGCAACCATTAAGTTAATTGCTGATCCAACTTCAAAACCGGAACAATTTAATCATCCTGGTCATATTTCAACCATTGATTGCCCAAGATAAAGAAATTCGGGTTCGGAAAGGGCACACTGAAGCAACTGTCGATTTAACTTATATCGCAGGGGCTGAACCCGTTACTGTAATTATCGAAATTTTAAACCAAGACGGAAAAATGGCTCGCCGTGATGCCTTGCACGCATTAGCTGAAAAAGAACAAATTCCGATGATTACAATTGAACAAATTGAAAAATATCTTGATGATCATCAAATCAAATATGCGTCAGAGTTGACGAAGTAGGGTAAATCAAAGATAATTAACGTCCATTGCAAATTTTGGAGGGAAGAAATTGAAAAAGAATCGAAATGTTGTTGCATTTGCAGGAGTTATGTTTCATTTAATGATCGGATCAGTTTATGCATGGAGTGTTTTCTCAAAGCCAATCATTGCGCAAACCCATTGGAGTGAAGCATCCGTATCATTCGCATTTAGTTTAGCAATTTTTTGTCTAGGGATGTCAGCTGCCTTTATGGGAAAGGCCGTTGAAAAGTTCGGACCAACCGTTACCGGAACGGTTTCAAGTATTTTGTTCGGTTCAGGAATTGCCTTGACCGGATTAGCAATTCATTTACATTCACTCATTTTACTTTATTTAGGTTACGGGGTGATCGGCGGAATTGGTTTAGGTGCCGGTTACGTTACACCCGTATCAACGATTATCAAATGGTTTCCTGATCGCCGCGGATTAGCAACCGGACTTGCAATCATGGGATTTGGTTTCGCCGCATTGTTAACCAGTCCAATTGCCCAAGCTTTAATTAAGGCCGTTGGAATCGTTAAGACCTTTTATATTCTAGGATTAGTATATTTCATTGTAATGATCATTTCGGCTCAATTTATCAAGCGACCAAATGAAAATGAAATTCCAAAGGTTGAAAATGCCAAGACAACGATCAAATCAACGTTCCTTGACGGGAAGCAATTTACAGCTAACGAAGCCGTTAAAACCCGCTCGTTCCGGTTATTATGGTTAATGTTCTTTATCAACATTACATGCGGAATCGGCCTTGTTTCAGCTGCCTCACCAATGGCTCAATCAATGACTGGAATGTCCGTTGCGAAGGCTGCCGTCATGGTTGGAATTATCGGATTATTTAATGGCTTCGGCCGTCTCGTCTGGGCAACATTATCTGATTACATTGGCCGACCAAACACATTCTCGTTGATTTTCATCGTGGATATTTTAATGTTAGTTTTAATGCTAATTTTCAAATTACCATTTATCTTTACAATTGCTCTTTGCCTGTTACTTTCATGCTATGGTGCAGGATTCTCCGTTATTCCAGCATATCTCGGCGACGTTTTTGGAACCAAGGAGCTCGGGGCAATCCACGGTTATGTATTAACTGCCTGGGCCGTTGCTGGAATGGTCGGACCAGTATTATTATCTGTAACGCATGAATTATTACATACATATACCGTTACGATCATTGCATTCATCATTATTGATGTAATTGCATTGTTCTTCTCATATCGCATTCGGAAAGATTTTGTTCGCGAAATTCGGAATTTGAAGCAAGAAGCATAAACCTTTTAAAAGTTAAATAATAAGGAACCTGTGTCTGGAAAAATGCAGGTTTTTTTCATTAATTAGAAAGATTGATAGTATATTCCAATTTTCCGTTGTTTGCCGTAACAATTAATTCCATATTCGGATCGTCGGCATTAAAATATATCTTTGAATGAGTTTGCATGCTTACTTCTTGAGTTACAGGGATAATCACCCTTTTTAAAAATCCATTCTTATCATTATCTCGAATATCTTGAAGTAAAGATTGATTTTTTAAATGAACAGAATAACCATCATTGAAAGAATGGATATCAATAGATAAATTGTGATTTTGATAATCATCTTTAATTTCGTTCATTGTTATTTTTTGTTGCGGAGAATCTTGTTTTATTGTAAATCGATGTTCAACAGGTGATTCAGAACTTAATGTTGAAGTTTGATGTGTTGCGACCCGCTTATTTTGAGAACAACCAGTTAACAATGCCATTAAAGGCAAACAAATAAAAAATTTTTTCAAAAAATCACATCCTTAAATTTGTACATTAATATACCATACGCCTATTATATACTTTATTAGTCATTCAAAATGTGATTACTATTGTTTATAATGTATTTAACTTTATACAAAAAAATTTTCAACAGAATCGTTAACTTTTCCAAATTTAAAATCCATAACTTTCTGCTGATAATACGCACATTTTAATTTCATATCCCATAAAACGTTCTTGCATTAATTTACATATTCAATCAAATAATGTATTATATTATCTAAATATAGATATTTATTAACATTAATTTCATAGGGGAGATAATATTGAGAAGGATAGTATATAGTATCAGCACCTTCCTAACGGGAATTATGGCAATGCTGACAGTCGGTATCACGGGTAATATTGCAGCTGGATTGAATGTTTCAAGTAAATCGTTAGGAATACTCATTACTGCATATACATTAACCTTTGCAATTAGTGGACCAATCTTAAATACGATTTTAAGTAAGGTTAGCGATAAAGTAGTAATTATCATTAGTTTCATCATTTTTATTTTTGGAAATTTATTGGCATTTTTCAGTAATAATCTTTCGACCTTAACTGTAAGTCGAATTATTTCTGCTATTGGAGCTGCAATTCTTGTTGTGCGAATACTAAATCAGGCTTCTATTATGACAAAAAAAGGCTCGATTCTTACAACTGTTTACATGGGATTTAGTCTTGCAAATGCCATTGGGCTTCCCTTAAGCACTTTTACGAGTCAATATTTAAATTGGAGATATATTTTTTTAGTTATTACAATTCTTTCAACTTTATTAGTCATAGTATTTATAATTAATATTAACAATTTAGTATTAAAAGAATGTAAAATCAACGTTGAAGACAATATTCAAGAAACTAAAAACGATAATCAGAACCATCCGGAATCATTTAAATTCATATCAATCATTATTATCACAATGTTAGTCTTAGCCGCAAATGCATGCTTTGTTGCTTACCTTTCACCATTTTCAAAACAATTAGGTTATTCAAACAAGACTCTTACAATTTCAATGTTTATTCTTGGAATCGGAAGTTTAGTTGGTTCTAAATTTGGTGGAAAATTAAGTGACAAAGCAAACCCACAGTCTTTTTATCAATTAGCTCTGCTTTTATTTGAAGGTTCAGCAATTTTGGCACTCCTTATTTCTAAAATTAATATTATTGTTTTTTGGATTATTCTATTTTTATGGAATGCAACCCAATGGATTACCGGACCCTTAGGAGTAATGCTAATTACTAAATTAACAAAAAAATATCGCGATACAGCTTTATCATTTAATACAACTGCCCAAAATTTAGGAGCAAGTTTAGGTAGTTTTTCAGGACAGGTATTTCTCGGCTTTAAATCGATAAGGTACCTTCCAGTTGTGTCAATTCTATTTTTAGCAATTGCAATTTTCGTTTTCATCGTAAGTAAGTTAGGGACCCACGATTTTCAACAGAATTAGGAGCGTTTTATGGATTTCAAATTTGGAGAATTCAACGACAAAGAACAAATTCTTTCTCTATACCGTTCAGTAGGATGGACAGAATACACTAAAGATCCCGCAAGGTTATTTCGAGCATTAAAGAACTCATTAGATATATTAACCATATGGAATAATAATGAACTGATTGGCTTAATCCGTGCGGTTGGAGATGGGGAGACAATTCTTTACATTCAAGATTTGTTGATAACGGATAACACTAATAAAACTAATTCCTTTTATGAGAAAAATGGGTTTGTAAAGAGTGATTATTTAAATCTTAATTGTTATTATTTTAAACAAAAATAGCAATAAAAAATGCATAAAAAACACCCCCAATCTTGGATTTATTTTGTCCAAGATTGGGGGTGCATATCAATTGGCTCTTTTTGTTTATCAAGATTTAATTCGAGTGTGCTGTAATGTAATCCAATAACTGGAACATAATTTGCTTATTTTCTTTTGGAACAGCCTTATTAATAATTTGTTCTTTACTTTGATTTAATACTGAACCATCTATGTACGGATAATCATTTACAACAATTTCTTTGACGTTATTATCTAAAGGTTCAAAGTGAAATTGTAATCCAATTACATTTTTTTGATAAAGATACCCTTGATTTTTAACGTGATCACTTGAAAACAATAATTGAGCTTTTGGAGGAATTTCAAACATATCTTCATGCCAATGTAAAACCGTTGCTTTTTCAGGAATATCAGGAATCAGGTGGCTTTGCAAATATACCGGAGCCCATCCAACTTCTTTAAACGGAGCCTTTACAATTTTACCGCCTAAAATTTTAGCGATTAATTGGGCGCCAAAACAAATTCCTAAGATTGGAATGTTTTTGCTTAATAATGATGATACTAATTTATACTCCTGACGAATCCATGGTAAATCATCGTTGGGACTCATCGGGCCGCCTAAAATGACCAACACATCAGTATCATTGTCCGTTGGTAATTTACCGAACTGGTATGGATGATAGGTATATACATCATGATGGTGCAACTTAGCCCATTCTAAAATGAAACCGGCCTTTTCATTGGGAGTATGCTGTAAAATATTAATTCTCATGAAATTCCTTTCTACACTAAAAAAGTGAAATGATTCTCAAAATTACTTTCAACAAGGTCATTATATTATAAAAGATAAATTTAAAGATAGTATTGCTTATTCTTGAATCAACGTCTCAAATAAAAGTTCCTAAATTCAATCTCATTCATCGTAATATACTCCTTATATATTAGCTATATCGTAACTAAAACCATACAAAAAATCAATATTATATTTTATTATATGGATATTAATCAATTATTTTGTTAATTTTTAGCCAAAAAAAGAATATCCGTTAATTTTAATGTTACAATATTTAACATAAGATCAAGAAGGAGTAATTTTATGATTAGTATGTCAAATGCCATCTTTGTTTTATTCGCCAGTATCCTTGTGTTTTCGATGACACCCGGATTAGCTTTTTTCTACGGGGGACTTGTATCAGCCAAAAACGTTGTCAATACGATGATTTCAATTTTTTCGATTTGCGGAATTGGAATTTTACTGTTTATTGGATGCGGATATGGGCTGTGTTTCAGCGGAAATCATCTTGGAATCATTGGAAACCTGCACCATCTCTTTTTATCAGGCGTTAATCTGATGAAACCGTTTGGGGTTACTCATATTCCATTAGGGGTTTACCTTATTTTTCAGTTGATGTTCGCTTTAGTGACACCAGCGTTGTTTGTCGGGGCGACGGTTGGACGGATGAAATTTAATTACTTCATCACCTTTGTCTGCGTTTGGACCTTAGTTGTTTACTATCCGCTGGTTCATATCGTGTGGTCACCAGCTGGATTATTAGCTCAACACGGTTTACTGGACTTTGCCGGTGGAACCGTCGTTCATATCAATGCGGGAATTACGGCCTTAGTTCTCTCGATCTTACTTGGAAAACGCAGCCGGCCGTCAAAGGACGATGATCATTATAATCTTCCGTGGATCTTGCTCGGAACGACTTTCCTATGGATTGGCTGGTACGGTTTCAATGCCGGTTCGGCTCTAGGAATTAATCATGTTGCTCTTCAAGCATTTATGACAACCACGATTGCGACTGCATTCGCAATGGTCAGCTGGATGATTTTTGAAACTCTTCATGGGAACCATCCTGACATGGTCGGAATCTGTACCGGGGCGTTATGCGGGCTGGTTGGAATTACTCCGGCAGCCGGGTATGTAACAGATATCGGAGCCGCCTGGATTGGAATTTTATGTACGTTTGTGAGCTTTGCTTACATTACCTTTATTAAACCGCACTTAAAATACGATGATCCGCTTGATGCTTTTGGCTGTCACGGCGTATCGGGAATTGTTGGCTCAATTCTAGTCGGAATTTTCGCAACTTCTAAGGTCAATCCAAGTATTCATGTGAACGGCTTGCTTTATGGTGCTGGCTGGCATTTATTAGGCATCCAATTTGGCGGAACCTTATTTACGATTATTTTTGTCGCAGTCATGACTTGGGTGTGTGCGAAATTGATTGCTTTGATGATCCCAATGCGGGTCAGCAAACAGGCCGAAGATATGGGACTTGATCAAAGTGAACACGGCGAAAGCGTTGACTACACGGTCCGAAACATTCGCGACCTTGAGTTGTATCGAAATGAATTTAAAGGGCAGCTGAGTCATTTGTATCATGACCGGAAATAACAATAAAGTTATTCCTAAATAATTTAAAATACATTGTACAAAACATTTGTTTTCAAACTGACTTGCAGATATAATAAATATGAGGTGAGATTTATGAATTATATTGGTAAAGAAATTGATGACTTTAAAGTTAAAGCCTTTCAAAATGGCGAAACAATCGACGTTACAAAAGAAGATATGTTAGGCCACTGGAGCATTCTCTTGTTCTATCCAGCAGATTTTTCATTTATCTGCCCAACTGAATTGGAAGCTCTTCAAGGGTTATATGACCAATTCAAGAATGCCGGTGCTGAAATTTACTCATGTTCAGAAGATACTGAATTTGTTCATAAAGCATGGACGGATGCATCTCCTGAAATTGCAAAGATCCAATACCCAATGTTAGCTGATCCAGCTGGAAAGTTAGCCCGGGCATTCGATGTTCTTGATGAAGAATCAGGCCAAGCATATCGTGGTGTCTTCATCATTGATCCTGATGGCGTAATTCAATCATACACGATCAACAACATGTCAATTGGCCGGAGCGCTGATGAAATGTTGCGGACCCTTGAAGCCGCTCAATTCGTTCGCGAACACGGTGATCAAGTTTGCCCTGTAAACTGGAAACCAGGCGACAAGACATTGAAACCAGGAATGGATCTTGTTGGTAAGCTTTAAAATTAATTTTTGATATAAAGAAAGAGATTCTCATTACATTGGTGAGGATCTCTTTTAGTATTAATAAATATTTTTTTAAGTTGCGTTATTTTAACCATAGATTATTAATTTCTTCATCTAAGGCCGGATCTGGTTGTTGTACCCGAGCAACCAGTTTTTCAATATCATGAGCAGTTGGCTGCCATCCTTCCATTACATTAACTTTAACTGAAAAGTAGATTGCAAAGAAAAGATCAGCTGGAATTTTTACTCCCTGAATTGTACATTCTTCTTTATTTACATCAAATGTAAAAGAATCTTTCAAAAACGTTTTATTGTGTGTTTTCATATTAAAATTTCTCCTAACACTTTAATTATACAAGACTAGAGATTCTAAAATAAAGACTATGATATTTTTATATTCCATATTGAATTTGCTAAAAAAATTGAGATATAATAAAAACATTATATTGAGAGAAGCGAGTTTTATGCGATCAAAGATTCCGGGATGGAAGAAAAATCTATATATCTTATGGGTGTGCGATTTCATTATGGGAATGGGATTCCAGTTAAGCATGCCGTTTATGTCGTTGTATATAAAAACGCTTGGTCATTTTGACCGCTTTCAACTCAACATGTGGAGCGGCCTGGCATTTTCAGCGACATATTTAATTTCATCGTGGATGGCGCCAATTTGGGGTAAGATTGCTGACCGTCACGGACGCAAGAAAGTCATGCTGATTTCAACAATTGGCGACGGGGCAATGGTTTTATGCATGGCATTCGTGCAGCACGCTTATCAGCTGGCGTTATTCCGCTTGCTTCAAGGATTTTTTGCCGGATATGTCGCAAATACTTCAGCATTGATTGCATCCGAAGTTCCAACCAAACATAGCGGGAAAGCATTGAGTACCTTATCAACGGGAACAACCGGCGGAATGTTAGTCGGCCCGCTGTTTGGCGGGGTAATTGCGAGTCTTTGCGGCTATCGGCTAACGTTCTTCCTTACCGGATTGGCATATTTGATCGTCTTCGGGTTAACAATTTTCCTTGTTAAAGAACATAATTTTACGCCGGTTCCTAAGAACCAGACGCTTTCAGCCCGCAAACTTTTCCGGCAACTTGAATATCCGCAAGTTGTTTTGAAAATGTTGATTACCACGCTGATTGTTCAGGCGGGGAATAACTCGATTGCGCCAGTCATTAGTCTTTATGTCCAACAACTGTTGCATGGAAAAGGGCAGGTTGACTTAATGAGCGGGGTGATTGCGGCTTTACCAGGAATTGCCACGATCATTATTGCCCCGATTTTTGGTGAATGGGGCGATCGAATCGGAACCCAGAAAATCCTAATTGGCGGATTGATTTTTGCAATCCTCGTTTACATTCCGCAAGCCTTTGTTACGAATGTTTGGCAGTTAGCGGTCCTGCGATTCTTAGTCGGAATTTCAGATGCCGCGTTATTGCCGCAAGTTCAATCCTTACTTGCGAAGTATTCACCAAATGAATATTCTGGGCGCATCTTCAGTTATAACCAATCAGCCCAATTCCTCGGAAACATTTTTGGTCCGCTGATTGGATCAACGATTTCCGGAATTTTCGGTTATGGCGGCGTATTCTTGTCAACGGCGTGCCTGGTTGGCGGAAATTTAATTTGGGTAAGATCAAGTACCCGGAAAATTCGGTAAATTTAAACAAAAGTCAAATTTTAAAGATAATTTCCAATTAAAAAATTCGGATTTTTAGCGGTCATTTTTGCGATGGTCGCTATTTTGTTATATCATATAGGTGTTTCGATTTATTATAAGGAGAGATTGACTATTATGAATAACATTATTCCCATTTTTTATGGAATCGATGATTACTATGCGCCATTATTATCAGTTAGTTTGGGGTCAATGATCAAAAATGCAAGTAAAGACTACCACTACCAAATCGTCGTTCTTTACCAAACCCTTTCAGATGAAAATCAAGCAAAGATCAAAGCTCTTGAAAACGAAAACTTTTCAATTTCATTTGAACCAATCGATAAAAACTTCAAGGAACGTTTCGGCAACGATAATAATTCCCTTCGGTGCGATTACTTCACGTTGACGATTTACTATCGGTTATTTATCGCCGATATGTTCCCGCAATATGATAAGGGAATCTACTTGGATGCTGATACAGTTGTTCCAGGAGACATTTCAAAACTTTATCAAATTGATTTAAAGGATAATTTAGTTGCGGGGTGTTCTGACACCTTCGTTGAAAGTGACCCGGTTTTAATTAACTATGCGGAAAAATGTTCAGGGGTTCCCGTTAAAACATACATTAATTCGGGAGTATTGCTAATGAATTTGAAGCAATTCCGGGATTTGAAGTTTACTAAGCGGTTCTTAGACATTTTAAATACTTACCACCCAAAGACGGTTGCACCTGATCAAGATTACTTGAACGCGATCGCAAATAATCACGTATTAAAGATTTCTCAAAACTGGAATGCCATGCCGGCAAAAAAGGAAACTGATCCGCAAATCATTCACTACAACCTTTACCTTAAGCCATGGCACTATGAAGATGTGTTATACGGCGATGTCTTCTGGGGTTATGCGAAGGAATCAAATTACTACGATGAATTAGTAAACATTCAAAAGAATTACTCTGACAAAGATAAACAAACCGATAAGGAAAAGATGGATACCTTGATGGAACAAGTCCAAGAAATTCCTGCTAAGGAACTTACATTGTACAAACTTAACCAAGAAGGAAAACAAATCCGACTTTAGTTGACTTAAGTCCTCGTTGCTGAAAAGCAGCGGGGATTTTTTGTGCCGCAAGAATTGGTAAATCTGATAGAATAAGGGTAATTAATTGGAGAATGGGGAGAAAAATGACTAAAATTTTTATAGTTGAAGACGATCAATTGATTTTGAAAGAAATCATTCAGGCACTAAATAAGTGGAACTATCAAACCGAAACGGTAAACGACTGGCAAAATATCCAGGCTGAAATATCCCAAGTCAAGCCTGATTTGATTACAATGGATATTTCATTACCAACCTTTAACGGTTTTTATTGGACTGAACAAATTCGACAGATCACCAATGCACCAATTATTTTTTTAACGGCTCAAAGTATTAATAATGATGGCGTTCGCGCATTAGCTGCTGGGGCAAATGATTTTATCGAAAAACCATTTGCAATGGATTATTTGATTGCTAAGATTCAATTATTGCTTAAAGAAAAGGCCATTCCATCATCAACAATGGTCGAAGCAGGTGATTTTCGGCTGAATTCATTAACGAATACCATAAAATATAAAGACGTTTCTGTTCGACTAACCCCAACCGAAGCGATTATCCTGAAAATTCTTTTTAAAAGCCCATATGAAATTGTTTCCAAGAAGAAATTTATAAAGTTTTTATGGGAAAATGATCAATTCATCAACGAAAATATTCTTGAAGTTAACATTAGCCGCTTGCGTCAAAAGCTATCACAACTTGATGATCAAAAACATATTGTGACTATTCGG
>LHCFC04200__coassemble_1524_pt1 | contig 11262 bp, 13 predicted proteins | sample LHCFC04200__metabat2_low_PE_012 | metagenome-assembled genome bin LHCFC04200
GACGTTTAAATATAATGTTCAATTTTTGAATAGTTAGGGGGTGTAAGCAATGAGAATCTTAGGTTTCAGTATCGAAGATTGGGTGGCGTTGGCCGGGATCATCGCAACAACGTGTAGTTTTCTTATTTGGGGTTTCAAAACAGCATTCCATAAGGTCTATGAAGAAGAAGCCTCCAAAGATAAGAATAAGTTTCGGCGCTTAATTGAGTCGTTTGATGATTTTAAAGACACGCAAAAAGCGCTGAATAAAACTATGCAGGATATTAAGGACGACCTTAATAAAAACAACTCAAAGCTGACCAACCACGAAATACGGCTGGCTCAACTGGAAGTCAAAGAAGGAATGAAGATTGGAGGGAACGTTAACGATGATGAAGAAGATTAAAAGCGTACTGTTCAATCAAGACGGTTCGCTTAACGGGAAAATGTTAGCAAGCTTGATTAGTTTAGGGCTGGTACTGATTCAACAAGTATTAGCGATTTTCGGTTTGCGGTTCACAGGGGATATTGGCGATATCGTGGGAGCAATCAACACGGTATTGACGATTCTCGGAATTTTGGGTGTTGTGGAAGATAACGGCACCGTTACGTTTATTCCAAAGCAATAGAAAGGAGAATGTAAATGAAGAAAAAATTAATCGTTGGAGCGATGTTAATGGCCGGGTTAACACTTGGCGGAATGACTAGTGAAACGGTTGCTAACGCAGCACGGACTGACATGGTCGATATGTCGAATAACAATATTAGATCACAGCCAGGCAAATATATTGGCATTGATGAATATGTTTCAATGCGGAATGATTATGGAGTTAAAGCTGTGACAACTAAGATTACAGAAGGTACATCATACGTTGACCCTTACGCTTCAACTATCATTAGTAACGTTCAAAAGGCCGGCATGTATATTAATGGATATTACTTCTGTCGGTATATTAATGTAGCTCAAGCCAAGGCGGAAGCTGAATATGCTGTACAAGTCGCACGAAATGACGGCTTGCCAACCAATGCGGTACTCTGTGCCGACATTGAAAGCTCACAACAACGTGGTTTAGGAACGTACGTTAACAGCTTAGCTATTTCGGCAATGAAACAGATTGTTGAAAGTGCCGGCTATCGTTTTGACGTCTACACTATGGGTTCGTGGTTAGATTCAAATATTTATAGCAGTCAAACGGGTTGGGTAGCTTACTATCCATACAACGTTTTGAATGATAAATATACCGAACACCACGCTTGGCAATTTAGCGACCACCAGCACTTCAGATTAAGTTCAGGCGGTTTCGATGTCAGTCAACTATATGACAACTACTACACGGGTGGACTCGATAAGAACGCTGTAATTAGTAACGCCGATACTCATCAAGTTGATACGCAAAAATCAACAGGCAAACCATCAAATAACAGCAATATGACGGCCGAAAGCAACACCTCATCAAACGAAGATTACGCTCAAAATGGCACGTTCACTACAAATACCACGCTGAATATTCGGACAGCTCCAAGCACCGGTGCTAGTGTGGTTGGATCGTACGCACCAGGCGAAAGTTTAATCTACGATCACGTTTATATCAGAGATGGTTACGCTTGGGCAAGATATATGAGCTATTCAGGTACTTATCACTATGTTGCCATGGGTCGCATGGGTGGTGAAGAATACGGAACACGCCGGACATATTCAAGTCGAACTTACACCGTACATTCAGGCGATACGCTTAGTGGTATTGCTCGGCGGTTAGGCGTTTCGGTTTCGTACTTAGTTTCAAAGAACGGAATTAACAACGCTAACTTGATTTATATTGGCGAAACGCTAAACTATTAATGTAATTGAATATCGAATTAATGAATAAGCTCCCACTGCATTGGCGGTGGGAGCTTTTTTGTTATACAATAAATTCTAAGAGTGGCGGTAGCATTCTACGTGAACCCGTTGCGGTAAGGCCGTATTTCAAATACGACCTTATTTTGTTATAATGAAGCTAATCAACCTATTAGGTTTTGCCAGCCTTTGCCAGTAGAGTTAGATAGGTACTCGAACAACAGAAAATGGCTTTTGTCCCTTATGCTAGCTAAGGGACTTTTATTTTACGAATATTATCTATTAAAAATTTAATAAAAAAATCATTGACATATATATATATATACTGCTTAGCGAAAGCGGAATCTTTTTCGCTTTCAATCCTTACACTTTACGGCCAACTGACTTACACCCTAAAGTATTTGGCCGTTAACTTACCCAAGTTCCCACTGGTGACCCCCTAAAGGATCAGTGGGGATGTTTTTTATTAAATCAAATATAAATAAAAAGGCTTATCATTAGTTTTGATAAGCCTTCATATATTAAAAAAATAAAATAATTATTTTGAGCACACTTTGAGCATAAGAATGTTAAAGTACTCACTAAATAAGATCTTGTGAATCTCCCATCCTCCTTAATAAAGCAGCGACGTCTCAGCGATGAGGCGTTTTTTTATACTCAAATTTACCAATTATGATTTTGGAACCCGTGATATAATTAAATTAATTAGATATTTTAAGGGAGTTTATTACATTGGACGGACAGATTGAACAGCATCATATGAATATTCCATGGCATGACTTTGAAGACGAGGATCAGAATATTCTGCATGCTGACTTACAAACCAAAACCACAATTATCGGCCGGGTCGGCATTATGATGCTTGCCTGCGGAACCGGAGCTTGGCGGGTACGCGAATCAATGAACTCAATGGCCCGGGTAATGGGGGTACGTTGTTCAGCTGATATTGGATTGGTTTCAATTGAGTTTACATGTTATGAAAATGGGCATAGTACGACCCAAGCGTTATCTTTACCAGCAGCCGGAATCAACACGATCCAGTTAAGCGAATTGGAAAATTTTGTGGCCGCTTTTCAGGCAGATGGCCAATTTTTAACAACCAAACAGGTTAATCAAGCACTGGATAAAATTAAACAAAAATCAAATAATTATTCAAACATTACAATCGCGCTTGCTGCGGGATTTGCCTGCAGTGCCTTTGTATTTTTACTTGGCGGCGGATTGATTGAAATGTTTTGCTGCTTAATTGCGGCATCTCTTGGAAGTTATGTGCGCAAGATCATGGGAACGAAACACATTACGGCGTTAGCTGGCGTTGCAGCTAGTGTGGCTGTTTCATGTTTGTCATATGCAATGATCTTTGACGTTTTAAAAATAATTTTTCAGGTTGCTTCTGGTCATGAAGCAGGGTACATTGGAGCAATGCTTTTTGTGATTCCAGGATTCCCGTTTATTACAAGCGGATTGGATATTGCGAAAACTGACATGCGTTCAGGTCTTGAACGGCTGGCGTATGCATTAACAATTATTGTCGTTGCAACGCTTGTTGGTTGGCTCGTTGCGTTGCTTGTTCACTTAAAACCGGAAAACTTTATTGCATTGCATCTTACACCGCTTGAATTAATGCTTTTGCGGTTACCAGCCAGCTTTGTTGGGGTATATGGTTTCTCAATGATGTTCAACAGTCCGCCGCGAATGGCGGTAATTGCAGGCTTTGTTGGGGCCATTGCAAATACTTTGCGGCTTGAATTAGTTGATTTAACTGCCATTCCAGCGGGAGCAGCGGCTTTCTTTGGGGCCTTTACTGCCGGAATTTTAGCTTCATTGGTTCAAAAACAGAGTGGCTATCCGCGAATTGCAATCACGGTTCCATCGATCGTTATCATGGTTCCAGGGCTTTACTTCTACCGTGCAGTCTATGAAATTGGAAACTTAACGTTACAAGATGGCGCTAATTGGTTAGTTAAGGCATGCTTGATTGCGATGTTCTTGCCGTTAGGACTAATGGTTGCGCGTTTACTGACGGACTCGAAGTGGCGGTATACGAATTAGACGCAATGGATATGGGAGTTGGCGCCTTTTAAACTGAATTCAGCGGCTAAAATGGTAAAATGAATTTAGATTTAAAACAATTTCCAGGGGAGGAATTTAAATGGCAAAGGATAAAAAAATCAGTCCATTTTCAGCATTTTTACTTGGCGTTGATGGAATGGTCGGGTCAGCAATTTTTCTTTTACCCGGCAGTTTGTATGCCAAGGCAGGAAACAGTTTAATTGGAATTTTACTTGTTTCAGGAGTATCGGCATTATTGCTGGCATTGTGCTATGCGGCATTATCAAGCGAAACGAAACAAAATGGGGCTGCGTGGTTATATGCATATAAGGAATTCGGCCGTTTTGCCGGATTTGAAGTTGGCTTTTTTACATGGTTTCAAGGGGTAATTACGATTACAACTGAAATTGCCGCTTTTCTGACTTCATTAAAATTATTTATTCCGCAGCTTTCAGATAAACTGGTTTATGACATTGCGGGAATTGCGATTGTTTTCATAATTGCAATCATCGGTCTGATGGGTGATCGCGTCTCAAGCATTGCCGATAATATCGCAACATTCTTGAAAATTGGCGTTTTGCTGATTTTCGTTTTAGCTGGAATCTGGTTTATTCACCGAATTAATTTTGTTTCAAATGCTCATTACAGTTTTCATTCGGTAAATAATGCGTTTAGTAATGCATTTTACATGTTTACCGGGTTTGCCTTTTTGCCGGTTGCGGCTGCTCAAATGCGGAATCCGCGGAAGAATTTACCGCGCGAGTTACTTGCCGTAATTATTTCAGTAACGTTGTTGTATATCGCAACGGTTGTTGTTGCAATTGGGACGGTTGGACCTTCGATTGCACACAGCAGTTTGCCGCTTGCAATTGCATTTGCAAAACACTTTGGTAATCTTGGGAAAATCATCATTACAGTTGGAACGGTTGGATCAGTTTTAGGCGTTGCAATTTCACTATCATACAGTACTCCATATGTTGCATCATCGCTTGCAAATGAACATCAATTATTACCGCAATTTTTTGGAAAAAAGTCGAAAAGCGGGGCGCCGTATGTTGCCATTATCATTACTGCCGGCTTATGTGCGTTGTTGATTTTAAGCGGGGGCTACCTTTTCTTAGTTCCATGTACAATTATCATCTCGCTTGTTCAGTACTTTTCAACTTCACTGGTAATGTTTGTTAAACAGTGGCGGCGGCAACGGCATCAAGAACAATTACCACAAGGTGCCTTTAATTTACGGGGCGGAATTTTAGTTCCAGTGCTTTCATTGCTGGTATGTGTCTACATTTTAGTAAACCTCAAACTGAAGGTAATTCTTTTTGGAATTATCGCATTAATTTGCGGGATTGCGTTGTACTTCATGGATAAATTAATTACTAAAAAAGCCCAAATAAAGGAGCAAGGTCTTGGAAAGTAAAGCAGAAATTCGCAAAAATGTGTTGCATCAATTAACGATCAAGCCGGAAAGCGAACGGCAAAGTGAAACGCAAAAATTAGTTGCGCAGTTTTTAAATCTTGACGAATATCAAAATGCAACGTCGATTGGAATTACAATCAGTAATTTTCCTGAATTAGATACGCATCAGCTGATTAAGCAAATTTTGAAAGATCAAAAGAAGGTTTGTTGTCCAATCACGCTCCCGCATCACCAAATGGACTTTATTGAAATCAGTTCAGATACAAACTTTAAGAAGAGTAATTTTGGAATTTGGGAGCCTGAATGGAAAAAAGAAAAGGTCAACAACCAACCCGATATCTTAATTGTTCCCGGGATTAGGTACGCTATAGATACTCACCAGCGCGTTGGATTTGGCGGCGGTTTTTATGACCGCTTTTTGAAAAAATTTAAGGGACACACGGTAACGTTAGCGCTGCCCGAACAGGTGGCTTTAAGTGCTGATTGGCAAATTGAGCCAACAGATATGCCGATTGACCAAATTCTTCATTAAATCGTTTGAACTTCGGTCAACGATAGGGCATAATTAACATATTAAACCCATGAGAAAGGACGAAAAAGAGTGGCAATTTGGTTTGCAATCGCATTATTAGCCGGAATAATTTTTATTCTCGGAATTTTCTATTTGATTAATTCAGTTCACCGTTATGGAAAGTGGCTTGCACCAACCATTTTATTGATCGCAAGCCTGATCGTATGTGTCGGATGCGGTTTAAATGCTTATCATCTTCACCAAGAAGACCAAAAGGCAAAGACAAGTTCGAATCCAATGCGGACAACGTTATCAGCGGAAGCATCATCCCAGGGCGGAATGGTTGAAAACGGCTTGCAAGTGATCAATAACGGAATCCAAGAAGATAAGGATCAACAGCAGGTTTTGAAAGATTTGCAGCAAAGCTTTGCAAAGGTTGGGACCGTAACGTTTGATCAGCAAAGCAAGACGTTTACGGTCACGCCAACAACGGACCAGGACGTAAAAGCAATCAACTACGTTTTAGCCAATCCGCAAAAGGCGCAACAAAGCGGCTATAATAATTTGACGAGCGGAATTTTAAGCACCTCAAAGCAACTGACCAAACCGCTTGGAAAGGGTTATACATTACAGTTGACGAAGCCGAATAGCAATCAAGTAATTTATGCGGCCAAAGACGGTCAAGTTTTAACGGATGTTGTCAACAATAAAAACTAGGGGTTGATTGAATGCTTATTCATACAACAAAAAAGGCACTTTCACAGTTTAAGAATCCGACTCATGAAGTGGATTTGACTGAGACCGATGATCACACTGAAATTTTAAATTGGTCGGTTTTACCGTATGAAATCGACGACCATCAGGGAATGCTTGCCTTGAATGACTATACAAACTTTGCAGTGATCATTCCGCAAACAAGACCATTTAAGTCATTTGATGATTTTTTTGAAGCTTTTAGTCTAACTTTAATGTCCGTTTGCGAATCAATGGATATTAGTTTCATTAAAATCGAAGCTTACCTGAATGACATTAAGATCGACCATAAAACGATCATGCAAATGAGTAATCATAGCAAAGTGGCCGGATTATTGGAAGTTTATAAAGAAAAGCTGATTCAAAATGCAAACTTATTGGATCGGCCAAATGACCCGCAAAATGTAATGGCTGCAGTCAGAATCGGGCGTGATTTTCCAAGTAAGTTGAATGATTACCGGAATCCGTTGGCAGCCTTTAAATTTGAAATTACGGCAAAATATTTGTTTCCAGCGGACGTTGCCGCCAATTTTGATGACGTCAAAATTAAGCCAACGTGGGATCCATATTCTCAGTGGGAAGAAATGGACGGGAAGATCAGTAGTGATCCAGATGAAATGAATAATTTCCGGCTTTCAGTTGAAAAAAATAACTCAATCATGCTTGCCCGCTTTAAGCGGTACCTTCAAGGAGCTTCATATAGTCAGCGGAAAATCGCATTGATGATGAGTTATGCTCGGGATTACCTTGATCAATTTTTATTGACGATTTTACATCAAACGTTTATCCATGATCTATCAATTTTACCGGCGTACTTTGCGGAATTTATGCCTGCTCAGCGGCAAAATCCTTTAGATGAGCCGGTTGCGTTTGAAATGCTTAGCGAATTGGCTGACTTTTGGGAGGCAAGCGGCCAGATTTCAGCTGACGATCATGAAATCATTGACCACGAGCTGGATGAAACGAAGAAAATCGTTCGAACAACCTTTTATCCGATGTAAAAGAGTAATCAATATTGTTGGAAGTCAGAAAGTTGTATAATACTTCTGTAAAGACGGTTAAATTTTAATTTAACGATTATATTATAGGAGGTCAATTGATTGACAGCAGAGCAAAAGGTTGAAGAAGAATATCATATTTCTGAACCTAATTTAGAACCATCATTATTTGGAATTAATGATGGTTACCTTCATTTGATTGAAGAAAGTAAAAATGTCGAGATTCGTCCGTTTGGCGATAACATTAAAATTGATGGTCAAGCCGATGATGTAAAGGCGACAATTCAAATTATTGAAAAATTAATTGAACTTTTGAAAAGCGGAATTAGTATCAGTGAAGCCGATATCGTTTCAGCAGTTAAAATGCAGGAACGGGGGACCTTAAGTTATCTTTCTGATTTATATACAACAACATTATTACGTGACCGGACAGGACGGCCGATTCGGGCCAAAAACTTTAGTCAACGGCAATATATCCAAACGATCAAAAACAATGATTTGACCTTTGGAATTGGACCTGCGGGAACGGGGAAAACATTCCTGGCGGTTGTGATGGCCGTTGCGGCATTGAAGAAGAAGGAAGTTGAACGCCTGATCTTAACACGGCCAGCCGTTGAAGCAGGTGAATCATTGGGATTCTTGCCGGGTGATTTAAAGGAAAAGGTTGACCCATACTTACGGCCAATTTACGATGCGCTGTATGCAATTTTAGGGGCTGAACATACTGAACGGCTGATTGAACGCGGGGTAATTGAAATTGCGCCGTTAGCATACATGCGAGGCCGGACGCTTGAAAAAGCCTTTGTTATTTTGGATGAAGCCCAAAATGCAACCCGGGCTCAAATGAAAATGTTCTTAACTCGTTTAGGTTTTGGTTCAAAAATGATTGTTAACGGTGATAAATCACAAATCGATTTACCACGGGGACACCAACAAAGCGGATTAGTTGACGCCGAACGCTTACTACAAAACTTACCGCATATTGGATTCGTTCACTTTGACGCAGCAGATGTTGTTCGGCATCCAGTTGTATCTGAAATTATCAAAGCTTATGAAGACGGTGGCGATTTGGCCGCAGACAAAATTTTAAATGAAAATGATAAGGATGAAGATTAATGGATCTACAGCTTATTGATGAAACCAAGCACGTGACAGATCATCAATTAGATCTTGTCCGTGGAGTGCTTGAATATGCTGCAAACTATTTGAGCTTACCGGAAAATACCGAAATGTCAGTGACATTGATGGATAACAAGCATATTCACGAAATCAATAAAAAATATCGCGGAATTGATAAGCCGACAGATGTTATCAGTTTTGCAATGGAAGAAGATGGCGATGAAGGCGATATTATTTTGCCATCTGACATGGAATTTGAAATGCCGAAAAATTTAGGCGACTTGATGATCTCAATGGAAAAGGTCGCTGAACAAGCCGAATATCTTGGACATTCACAAGATCGTGAACTTGGATTTTTAACGGTTCATGGTTTCCTTCACCTGAATGGATACGACCACATGAAGGCGGAAGATGAAAAAGAAATGTTCAGTTTACAAGACGAAATTTTGAATGGCTATGGACTTCAAAGATAAATTCGCGACAAATTGGAAAAATCGAAAATTTTCGCACTCATTAAGACATGCATGTGACGGTTTAATAACGCTTTTTAAAGAAGAGCGGAATTTTCGATTTGAATTGATCTGCTTATCATTGGTCGTTATTGCAGGATTGATCTTTCACTTGCCAATTAGCGAATGGCTATGGTTGATTGCGGCTTCAGCAATCGTTTTAATTGCCGAGGCAGCTAACACCGCCATTGAAAACTTAACAGATTTAGCAAGTCATCTTCATTCAAACGACTTTGCAAAAAAAGCAAAGGATATTGCTGCCGGGATGGTTTTACTCGCAGCGGCCTTTGCAGTGATCGTTGCGGGATTGATTTTTATTCCCCGCATTATTGCTTTATTCTAACTAAAGATGAGGGATAAAATGGAAAATCAAGAATTTCATTCAGGCTTTGTTGCAATTATTGGAAGACCGAATGTTGGAAAGTCAACGTTTTTAAACCGGGTGATCGGTGAAAAAATTGCAATTATGAGCGACAAGGCGCAGACAACACGAAATAAAATTCAAGGAATCTATACCCGGAAAGATGCGCAAATTGTCTTTATCGATACTCCCGGGATCCATAAACCGCATAGTCAATTAGGAGATTTTATGGTTCAATCAGCCCTTTCAACGTTAAACGAAGTTGATGCGGTGCTTTTTATGGTCAATGCAACGCAAAAGCGGGGCAAGGGTGATGACTTTATTATTGAACGGCTTAAAAAAGTTCATAAGCCGATTTATTTAGTCATCAATAAAATCGATAAGATTCATCCTGATAAACTGCTTGATATTATTACTGAATATAAGGATACCCTTGACTATAAGGAAGTTTATCCAATTTCAGCACTTCAAGGAAATAATGTACCGGAATTGATCGATAATTTAGTGGCTGATCTTCCTGAAGGCCCGCAGTATTACCCGGATGATCAGATTACAGATCACCCTGAACGGTTTATTGCTGGCGAACTGATTCGGGAAAAGGTTTTACAACTGACCCGGGAAGAAGTACCGCATTCAGTTGCAGTGGTGGTTGATCGAATCAAGCGGGAAACCGATGAAAAGGTTCTCGTTCAAGCAACCATTATTGTTGAACGCCCAAGCCAAAAGGGAATTATTATCGGTAAAGGCGGCAAGATGCTGAAAGAAATTGGAATCCGGGCACGGAAAGATATTGAATTAATGCTTGGTGATAAGGTTTATCTTGAATTATGGGTCAAGGTGCAACCAAATTGGAAGGATCGCAAAGCGGACCTTGCAGCGTTTGGTTATAAGCAAGATGATTATGACTTATAGAAAAATCGTGCGGTTGCACGATTTTTTGTTTACACTTGATTTTACATTTAATAATGTGTAGTATCTATCATTAAAGACAGAAAGGGCTGAAAAGAATGGAAATTGGAGAAATGCAAAAATTTGTCGCAGCAATTGTCAATGATAAGTTAGCAACCATGAACAGTGTTCACCGTCAATCAACGATCACCACGATCAAGGCGGAAAATATTGCGCAACACAGTTTTTTCGTTGCATATTACGCACTTAAGATTGCGAAAAAGTTAAAATTGAATGATGAATTAAAAGGGGAAATCACGATTCAAGCATTGATCCACGACATTGCGGAATCATCTTCATCAGATGTTCCAAGCAATGTTAAATATCAGGTTCCGGGATTAAAGCAAATGCTTGATAAGGCCGAAGATTTTGCAATCAACAAATATTTCCCCGAAATCAAAGATGAATTTACAAGCTTACGCAAGCATGAAGCAGAAGGCGATATTGTTGGAACTGTTATTAAGCTTGCCGATATTATTGCGCTTATTCAATTTTTAAAGACTGAACGTGCACTTGGAAATCAAGATGCAACGTTATTGAAGGTTATCCGCGAAACATATGATAACCTTGGACGGTACCTGGACCATCTTGAAGAAATCGTCACTGATGAACAGGCTAAAAGTGTTAAGACGGAAGATAAATAAAAAGAAGGTGTGACAAAACAGTAAAAACGAGCGTGATGAAAGCAGAAAAGCGAACGAATTGCGGAGCAAAAATTCGAAGGTTTTCGAACTTCACTAGCTTCGCGTCGTAGCTCGTTTGTTTTGGAACCCGA
>LHCFC04200__coassemble_1794_pt1 | contig 10170 bp, 7 predicted proteins | sample LHCFC04200__metabat2_low_PE_012 | metagenome-assembled genome bin LHCFC04200
CAGCAGTGCGGACAGGATCAGGTTCAAGTTCATTTGGAAGCTCAATGATCAACAAGCCAACATTGGTATCAAGCTCAATGAACGTTCCAGTAACAAGCTGGTCAAAGGAAATTGTGAACGGAAGTTCAGCAACAACTGTTGGGACAACGGTGATCACATACTCACAAAGCGAAATTCCGAATAAGGAAAGCAACAACAAACCAACAGCTAACACGGCAACAATTACACACAACGTTCAAAATACAACTGTAATTAATAACAATAATAATCACAGTGCAAACCAAGGCGGAGTGGCAGTTGTTGGAAATAACAATAACAACAGCAACAACACTCAAGGTGGACAAATGAACCAAGGCGGTCAAGCTGCTCAAAGCAACAAGAGCGGCAAAGACAATGGCAATAGTCACGGCGAAGGCTTACCACAAACTGGTGAAGCAGCCGCAACTGCTGCAGTTGGCTTAGGGATTGTATTGATTGCAATTTCAGAAATCGTTGTTTTTGAAAAGAAAAAATAAATTCTTGAGATGAATAAAAGTCTTAGAGATTTTGAAGTGCAAGACAAAAGTTAGATAAAATTGAATTATCAAACTATCAAGGCGTTATTTCGGTATTCAACCGGAGTCATGCCTTTTGTTTTTAAAGTCGTTCTAACAGTATTAAAATATTGAACGTCAAGTAGAGACCTGCAACGATAAAATGTCAAAGCGGGTTGCTACTTCAGCCATCGAATCCTCGTGAGCTTGGTAATAGTTTATTACATTTAATTTGAAATCAGCAGTAAAATTCCGTTTATGCTGCCATTACTTGAGAGCACCAGGTATCCTAGATATTTAACGGCCCCCAATATAGTATTTCTCACTTAAATCATTGATACTCTGCGCAGTTGAAAAATATTCATGAACAATCTGTGCATTTAATTTAGGTTTATATTTAACCATACAAAGTGTGCCTCACAATCATTAGTGTCTAAAATTGTAGGGCATTTCACTGATTCTAAGACTTTTTGTTTTACTAAGGTAAAATTTGTCCCTTTATTTAAACCAGAACTTTTTGTTCATTAGAAGATGATATTCAACAGTTAAGAAAGTTTAAAATTAGGAATATTCATGGATACTGAAACTAATTGAAAATAAAATGGTGTATACTAGTTTGTATTAGGGAGTTAGGAGCAAGTATTTATGTTACAATTTTTGTCTTTTTTTATTGAACCTTTACATATCATTTGTTTTTACATTCTATTTTGTACTCAAAATTGGCAATATATACGCGAGGTCCGTTCAAATAAGTTTATTAAGTTAGCTATTTCAGTAATTACATTGGTTGTAATTCAAGTGGTAATTGAACTTGGTCTCATTCCTATTCCATGGTTATTTTTCTTATGTACAAATGTAGCAACAATTCTATTTCTAATAGTAATTACCTATTTGTGCTTACGCCGACACGCCAATTCAGATTTAACATTACGAATTAATGTGTTGCTTTCCATGGATATTTTTATTGCGATTCAAATTTTTTGTGCATTTTTAGATAAGTCATTAATGGTAATTTGCCGTAATATTACGGTTGTTCACCCAATGCTGATTGTTGTGATTATTCACAATATAATTGAAGCAACGCTTTCATTTTTTATGGGAATAATTTCGGCCCGACTATATAAGTTGAATCGCATTATTGATAAAAAAGTTGACCGGCAAGTTCATCGCATTGTAGTTGTAATGTTTATTATTATGTATGCATTAACATTGATTTTTACTGTAATGCAAAAACTTTATGATCATGTTGAAAATTTATTGATATTTTTGATTATCCAACTGATCTTTTTCTGGATTTTATATTTCTCAATTAACCGGCATGAAAAACAACGGATTCATAATGAATTGGTTGAAAATCGATTAAGTAATTTAAAAGAATATACTGATCATCTAGAACAGGAACAGCGTAAGTTACGGAAATTCAAGCATGATTATCAAAATATGCTTTTAAGTTTGGAAGAAAACTTACGGTCGTCTGATTCGCAAGATGCGAAGGATTATCTTCAAACATTTAAGCAATATAGTGATAATTATATTAGTGAAAGTGGTTTATGGATGTTTAATGATTTTGACAATGTTAAAACACCATATTTGAAAAGTATTTTGATTAATAAAACATCTCAAGCTACAGAACAGGGGATTGATGTTCACTTTGAATGCAGATACGATGTTGACCAAATTGCAATGGAACCCTACGATCTGGTTCGAATCGTAGGAGTTGCCTATGATAATGCAATTGAAGCAGTTCGTAATTTGGATAAAAATCATCGGAAAATTAATGTGATGGTTTACCGGACCAAAGGACAGACGGAAATTACGATTACTAATCCAATGCAAACCTCTGAAAACCTGATCCATTTGAAAAAGGAAGGTGTGACTACCAAAAAAGGGCACTCTGGACTTGGGCTGGCAAATATTGAAGAGATTAGCGCTAATTATTCGAATGTTTTGGTAAACTACCGCGAGGTTAAAGGCTGGTTTACTATTCAATTTACGATTATGGATAAGTAAAAATAGAAAAATAATTAGTTTTAAAAGAAATCAAAACAATAAAAGAGCATTGCAGGTAAGGATGCTTGAATTTAAAGTGAAAATTCAAAAATTTGAATTTAGTTTACCTTGCATTGATTGTTAGAAACATGTTTGATAGAAGAGATTGTAACGTGCTGTGCGTTACAGTCTTTTTTTATGGCTATAAAAAAATAATTTCATTAAAATTTGAGATATAGTCATAAGGTGAGTATAAAAATTCAATTTTCATTATGCACAACATTATTCTTAATATTTTCTTAATGATTATTAATTATAAATGAAATTGGTTGTTGACTAAAATGCTAAAAAATAAAAATTTAACGGCTTAAATGATTGATATATCAACCATTTATGAGAGAAAAATTGATTTGAAAAACGTCTTTTAATTAAACGAAAAATCATGAATTTTATTAATAAAAATTCATAAAAATGCCAAATTTATTTCACAAACCATCGACATTTAATATTTGTTTTGTTATAGTACTTTCCAGTGATTAGCAATCATTATATAAAAAAGATAAGGAGTGAGTAATGAAATGGCAAATCACAAGAATCTTAAAAAAGTAATCGCGGTTTCAAGTATGGCAGCCGCAACAATGGGTGCAGGTGCAATGGTAAACGCTGATAACGTTCACCAACAACCAGTATCATCACAAAAATCAAGCATTTCAACAAAGGTTTCATCAGAATCACAATCTGTTAAATCAAGCAGCAAAGTTGTATTGAAGTCATCACAAGCTTCATCAACAAAGGCTTCATCAGCTAAAGCAGCAACATCATCAGTTGCTTCATCAAGTTCAAGTGCAGTTGCTTCATCAACTAAGCAAGCTGCTCAACCAATGAACTTGGCTGCGACAGTTACACCTTCAATGACAAGTGCTCAACACGACACAATTCAAAACGACATTAACAACGTAAATAATGTGATCAACAAGTACCAATCAGATAACTCAATGGCTGTTTCAATGGCAAGTTCAAACTTTGGTACAGATCTTGTTACAGACGCACTTGGCGACTACACAAGCGGTTTAGCAACTAAGGAAGAACTTCAAAAGGATGTTCAAAAAGTTCAAGGTGTCCTTAACGATGACAAGGATGCTTTAGCTAAGGAAACAAATGCGCACGCAAAGGAAATTATTCAAGCCCAAGTAAAACTTGACCAAGATGTATACAACTTGTTATCACAAGCTGTAAACGGTAATGCTTCACAAGCTTCAAGCTCAAAGGCATCATCACAATCATCAGCTAAGACTTCATCACAAAGTTCAAAGAAGAGCGAATCAAAGGCTTCATCAGCATCATCAAAGAAAGCTTCATCAAGTTCAAAAGCTGATAACAAGAAAGCCTCATCACAATCATCAGCTCAAGCTTCAAAGAAGAACGAAGCAAACGTTACATCAGCTGTTAACGCATTGAAGAATGACGCTGACAAGTACCAAAACTCAAGTGACGCAATCACAAAATCATATGCTCAAGAAGTACAACAATGGTTAGATACCGTTCAATCATTTGCAAACAATGGTCAAAACGGCTCAAATGATGAAATCAACTTTCTTAAAAATGATATGAAGTCACTCGAAGACACATTGAATGCTAGTTGGTTTAAGGGTAATGCTCAAACAAAACAAATTATGCAAGACCAAATCAATGCTGACAAAGCAATGTTAGCTTACTTAACAGGTCAAAACCAAGGTGCTCAACAAGCTTCATCAACATCATCAAAGAAGAATGATGTTAAGGCACCAGCTAAGAAAGCATCAAGCAACAAAGCTGTTAAGAACAATGGCGTAAAGAACAATGCTAAGGTTGCTGCTAAGGCAGTTAAGGCTAACCATCAAGCAGCAGTTTCAAACAAGAAAGCTGTTGCAAATTCAGCTGCTTCATCAAAGAAAGCTTCAATGCCACAAACTGGTGAAGCAAACAACGCTGGGATTTTAGCCGGAATCGGTGCCCTTGCAATTGCTGCAGCTGGCGCATTCTTATTCCGTAAGCAGGGATAATTAAGAATTACCTTTAAGTCACAGGCAATCACGTCTGTGGCTTTTTTTATGTGGTTGGAAATAGTGTTGGGAAGTATGTTCGGGGTAAATATTGTGTGATTGATTTTTATTAAATTAGGTATTATCCTAACACCAGATGGGATAGTGAGGCTCACACGGCTGTGTGGGCTTTTTTATTTAGGTATCATGTAAGCGTTGTCCTAATTCAAATTTACTTATATAATATAAGCAAACGTTAATGGAGGAAAAATAATGAAAAAGTACAATTGGGCAATTGTCGGCACCGGCTGGGCAGCTAGTGACATGGCAGATGCATTAAATAAGGAAAACGGCGAAATCTACGCAGTGGTTAATCCCCATAAGGAACATGCCGATCAATTTGCAGAAAAGTATCAGGTAAAAAAGACGTATTATGACTATGCGGCAATGCTTGCGGATTCCAACGTTGACATTGTTTATATCGCAACGCCGCATACATTTCACTATGAACAGATCAAGCAAGCGTTAAATGCAGGCAAACATGTCTTTTGCGAAAAGGCGATCACCGTTAACGCAGCTCAATTTGATGAAGTTGAACGGCTTGCACGCTCAAAAAATTTGATTTTGACAGAAGGTTTTACGTTATATCACATGCCGCTTTACCATAAAGTTAAGCAATTGATTGCGGACGGCAAACTGGGTGAAATCAAAATGGTTCAGGTCAACTTCGGCAGTTTGAAGAACGATGATCCAACGCAACGATTCTTCAGCAAAGATCTTGCAGGCGGTGCGTTGCTTGATATCGGCGGATACGCAACGGCATTTGCACGGATGTTTCTTGATACGCCGCATGTGGCTGAAACGTCGGTTAAGTTTTTTGAAACCGGCGTGGATGAAATGTCAGGGATCATTTTGAAAAATGCGAAGGAACAAATGGGAGTAATCAGTCTTTCATTCCGGGCCAAGCAACCGAAACGCGGCGTTGTTTCCGGAACAAAGGGGTTTGTTGAAATCAATAATTATCCGCGGGCAACGGAAGCTGAGATTACGTACACATCTGATGCGCATACTTCAACGACTGACAAAATTAGTGCAGGGAAAACCGATGAGGCATTGCAATATGAAGTGCGCGACATGCAACGGTACATTGAACAGGGGCATGATGATGGCGAATTAGAATTCAGTCGCGATGTGGCCCACATTTTAGATGATGTGCGTTCTGATTGGGGAATGCGGTATCCATTTGAGAAATAGAAAGGTGAGGCGTGGTTGGAAACCAACGCCTCATTTTTTGATATCATTTTATTAGATTCGACATTAAATCACCCTAAATGATATCGAATAATTGGACATGATAGCGAAAGGCAGAAAATGAAGCGAGCAGAATTAGTAATAATTGCTGGAATCAATGGTGCCGGGAAAACGACTTTTTACCAGCAAAATCACCAACGTTTTGATCAATTTACATATATTAGTGCGGACGAATTCCTGCAAAAGATGCACGGTAATTGGCGCAAAAGTGATGATCAGATCAAGGCGCTGCTGCAGACGGATGCAGCAATTCGAGAATTGGTCAATCGGCACGCAAATATTGTTTATGAGGTGAGCTTGGGCGGCAAAGCACGCAGTTTAATGAAGATTATGGATTTAGCCCATTCAAAGCAGTATTCTGTAACGGTGATTGAAATTCAAATTCGGGATGCGGCCCTTGCCGTTGAACGGATTTTGCAGCGATTCAAAGCAGGCGGTTTTGGCGCTGATCCGGCATTGATCACGAAGCGGTTTACGAACCTTGAATCCGACTTTGCTGAGCTTGAGCGTGCGGCGAATCATGTCGTTAAGTTTGATAATACCCAAGCACTTATCAAATTGAATTGATTTTAATTATTATTGAACTATAATTTTAATATTAGTGAAATAAAGAAGAGGAAATTGAAAATGGCAACAATAAAGGATGTGGCACGCGAAGCCGGCGTGTCACCATCAACGGTTTCGCGAACTTTGCATGACAGTTCGTTAATTAGTCAGGAAACCAAAGAGAAAATCTGGCGGGCGATGAAAAAATTAAATTACTCACCGAATTTTGCGGCGCAAAATTTAGCAAATAACACTTCAAATATCATTGGGGTAATTCTCCCGCCGAATGAGGAATCGGTTGCGAATAACCCATTTTTCGGGCAAATTTTACAGGGAATTACTTCAGTTTGTAATCAGCAGGCCTACATGGTATCAGTTGCGACGGGAAAAGACAACGCGGAATTGATTGAAAACGTTCAGATGATGATGGAACGTGGCCAGGTCAAACGGTTTATCGTTACTTTCTCTCAACAAAGCGATGATGTCCTCGAATATTTAGACCAAAACGATGCTGAATACGTTCTGATTGGAGAGCCAATCAAAAACATCGCCGAAACGCTGTATGTCAATAACGACAATGTGGCTGCGGGAAAGGATGCAACGGAGTATCTGCTTGATAACGGTTATCACCATCCGGTTTATGTTTACGAAGATTTAGAGGAAATGGTGCAAAAGGATCGTTTCATCGGCTATTCGCACGCAATGGAAGCGGACGAGCGGACACCGTTAAGCTATCAAATAAAAAAAGAACATACCAAGGAAGAACTTCAAGAATTCATTGACCAGCACCCCGAAGTTGATTCAATGGTTGCTTGCGATGACATTATGGGCGTAACGTTGCAAAACGGCTTGCTGGCCATTCATCGGAATTTGGCTGATTACGGAATAATCAGCTTCAATAATTCATTGTTTGCCCGGGCTTCGCATCCGTCATTGACTTCGGTTGAAATTTTCCCAACTTCTTTGGGGATGGAAGCGGCAGTACTGGTTTTGAATGTGGATGATCGGGATTTTACAAAGGTGAAACATGTATCAGTTCCACATAAAATTGTCGAACGGGAATCGACAAAAAGATAAATGAGTAAGAGCAGGTAAAAAGCCTGCTTTTTGTGTATTTTTATAAAATTTGAATTTTAAAATGACCGAAAAGTAGAAGCCAAATATAAGTAATTGTAATTTTTGACAGGAATTAACGCAAGAAGTAGTTTTAAAAATCCATATATTAACTTAAATAAGAATATGATATTATAATCATGAAATAGGAATATTGAAGGGGAAGTAACAGTATGACGACCTTAAAAGATGTTGCGCGTGAAGCAAACGTTTCGCAAATGACGGTTTCAAGGGTTATCAACCATCCTGAGCAAGTTACAGAGGAGTTAAAACAGCTTGTTTATGATGCAATGAAAACTTTGAATTATCATCCTAACATCGCTGCAAAAGCGCTTGCGAATAATCGGACGCAAGTTATTAAGTTTGTGATTCTTGAAGAAATTGATACGGTTGAACCGTATTACATGTATTTGCTTACGGGAATTGCTAATGAACTTGAAAAACATCAATATACTTTACAGTTGATAACTCATCGTAATATTAGTCTTGGTGACTGTGATGGGTACATTATAACCGGCGCTCGTAATAAAGATTTTGAATGGATTGATACGATTAAAGAACCAGTTATTATTTTTGGTGAGAACCGCCATGGTTACGATTATATTGATACTGATAATGTTGGTGGAATTGCCAAGGCAACACGATATGCAATTAAGCAGCATTACGCAAACATTAATTTTATAGGAATTGATATGGATGAACCATTTGAGTATTCACGAGAAGAAGGATATATTCGTGAAATGCAAAAAGAACATTTGGTTCCAACGATTTTTCGATGTGTTAACCGGTCAACGGCAGCCCGGAAATTAATTGAAAAAAATTGGAAGAGCTTTAAGCCTAATACAATGTTTATTTGTTCATCAGATCGAATTGCTTTGGGAGTTGAACGGGCGGTTCGTGGTCAGAATGGAAAGATTCCGCAAGATTATGGAATTATTGGTCATGATGGGGTATTTCTTGACCAAATTGCTTTTCCGAAATTATCTACGATTCGACAAAATGTTGTTTTTATGGGAGAGCAATGTGCAGTTTCAATCTTAAAGAAGATTTTCTTTCATAATGTTTCGGTTGGAAATCAGCATTTTAAGTCAGAGTTGATTTTGAGAGATACCACTCGTTGATTTTTATTAAATTATGATAGCGCTAACATCAATATCTGTATTGAATGTTAGCGCTTTTTTATTTACGATAATATCGGGAAGAAAGTAATGAAAGAGGGATATTTATGGAAGCTGATTGGTATAAAGACCGAGTTGTTTATCAAGTATATCCAAAAAGTTTTAAGGATACAGATGGAGATGGAATTGGCGATCTTCGAGGAGTAATTGAAAAAATCGATTATATAAAAGAGCTGGGGGTAAATACGATTTGGCTAAATCCAATTTTTGTATCTCCGCAAGTCGACAATGGATACGATATTGCAAATTATTATGCAATTGACGAGCGGTTAGGATCAATTGAAGATTTTGATGAATTGGTGATGGCGGCTCATGAACGGGGAATAAAGGTCATTCTTGACTTTGTAATGAACCATACATCAGATCAGCATCCATGGTTTAAAGATGCCTGTGAAAATAAAGATAGTATATATCGGAATTATTATTTATGGGCGAAAGGAAAAAATGGAAAATTGCCTAATAACTGGGCATCATTTTTTGGCGGAAGTGTTTGGGCAAAAGATCCGATTGTAAAAGATAACTACTATTTTCATCTATTTGATGAACACATGCCAGATCTAAATTGGGAAAATCCTGAAGTACGGCACTCGATGTATCGGATTGCAAAATTCTGGATTGATCATGGAGTTGATGGCTTCCGACTAGATGCATTTATTCATATTGCCAAGGCAGACTTTAAACAGGATGTTCCAAATAGCGGAGAAAAAGGGTTAAAACTGGCTGAACAATTTTATGCTAATTTACCAGCAGTCCAGACATATCTACATGAATTTATTCAGCAAATTAAATCATTAAAAGAAGATTTATTCATTTTAGGGGAAGCAGCAAGCGCTAATGTTAATTTAGCGGCGGATTATACTAACCCACAAAACGGGGAATGTGACACGGTTGTTACTTTTAGATACTTTGATGAGAAAAAAGACAATCCGTTACCTAATCTTCCAATGGATGGACAACCATTTCCACTTGACTTTACCAAGTTGAAAAGTACGATGGTTGAATGGCAAAAGAAGCTAGAAGGAATCAGTTATCCGGTACTATATTGGAACAACCATGATATGGCACGAATCTTAACTAAAATAAACGTTAAGGAGTCATATGCAAAGGACGCTGCAAAGATGTTAGCGACGTTGATGTATCTCCAAAGGGGAGTGCCATGTATTTACTACGGTGAAGAACTTGGAATGAAATCAATGTTAATGGATGATATTAGGGATTTTCATGACCAGCAGGCCTATGGCTTTTATGAGCATGCGATTATGAATGGATATTCAAACGATGAAGCATTGAAGATTATTAGCAGGGCCCATAAAATGGCTGCTCGCGGACCAATGGTATGGAATAACCAAGAATACGGTGGCTTTTCAACGACGGTTCCATGGAATTACGGTAAAGATAATACTCAACCGGTAATTGAACAGCTAAAAGATCCAGCAAGTGTTCTTGAACATTACCGTGAGGTTTTAAAGATAAAGAAAC
>LHCFC04200__coassemble_1855_pt1 | contig 9906 bp, 6 predicted proteins | sample LHCFC04200__metabat2_low_PE_012 | metagenome-assembled genome bin LHCFC04200
CTCAGCTGGCAGAGCAACGGACTCTTAATCCGTGGGTCCAGGGTTCGATCCCCTGACCACCCATCAGTGAAAGTCGTGATGTGATCACGGCTTTTTTGTTTTACCCAGTTCTTTTTCTTTGCACCCGCTCCCGAACTGCATATAATTAAAGATGTAAGGAGTTAGAAGCCCTGTGTTAGATGGTAAACAAGTGACCATGTTTGGGAATGATGTTTTCAAGTCAGGGTCGAGGCTCCTTATTTAATTTAAAAATAAAAGATTGAAATTCAAAGAAGGGTGTTCAATGAGCGCAAATCAATGTCAATGCAACTGCAAATGCGGATGTGCAGATGGCAAAGCTTGCAACTGCAAGAGTAACCCAAATGCAAAATGCTCATGCAGCCAAAATAAATAATTAATGATCGGCCAAACAATCGGTGAAGGTTCTGTTTGCAGTGGGACAGAGCCTAACGATTGTTTGGCTTTTTGTTTGCCCGCTTGTCGCTCTGAATTTAAATGGGTAAAATATCCTATATAAGGAGGTCATTTTATGGCTGCAAAAGAACAAATCAATGAACAATTAATCAAAGACGACCTTTATATGGCCGTAAACGGCGAATGGCTTAAAACCGCTAAGATTCCCGCTGACAAAGCTACAACGGGTGGTTTTCAAGACCTAGCCGATCACATTGAAAAGACATTAATGCATGATTTTGGTGAAATGTTGGATGGAACCGTTCAACCTGAAGACCAATATTTAAGTGAATTCATTAAATATTACCGCTTAGCTTCAGATTTTGAAAAGCGCAATGCTGACGGATTTACCCCCGCTAAAAAATTTATGGAGCGCGTTGAAAAGCTGAAAGACTGGAACGACTGGGAAACCAAAGCGGTTGAGCTCACAATGAAGGGTTATGAAGCCCCGTTCCAACTTTACGTTGCAAGCGACATGAAGAACACGGACCGCTACGCCCTTTACGCCTCAGTTCCTTCATTAATTCTTCCGGACAAAACATACTACGCTGATGATAATGAAAATGGGAAAGCGTTGATCGCCATCTTCTCATCAATGGTCATGAAGCTTTTTAAGATGGCCGGCTATGATGAAACCACCGCTCAGGCTCACCTTGAACGGGCATTAGCGTTTGACCGCTCACTTGCACCGCATGAAAAGGATAGTACTGAACGGGCAGATTATCCGAAGATGTACAATCCATATTCATTTGAAGACTTTAAGAAGTTTAGTTCTTACCTTAATTTAGGAAAATACACCGAAGCCTTGATCAAGAACACTCCTGATCAGGTTATCGTCGAAGAGCCGAAGTATTATGAGGCCCTTGATGAAATCATCAACCCGGACACCTTTGAAAACTTTAAGAGCTGGTTGCTCGTTAATACTTTGACCGGCGTTACGAGTTACTTAACAGATGATTTCCGGGTAACCGGCGGCGAGTTTTCCCGGGCAATTTCTGGATCAAAGGAAGCCATGAAACCGCAAAAAGCTGCTTACTACCTTGCCGGGAATCGATTTGATCAGGTCGTTGGCCTTTACTACGCTCATAAGTACTTTAGTCCAGATGCTAAAGCCGACGTTGAGCACATGGTTCACCAAATGGTCGATGTATATAAGCACCGCCTCGAAAACAATGATTGGTTAAGCGAATCCACTCGCAAACAAGCCATCGTTAAGCTGGATGCATTAGGCATCAACGTTGGTTATCCGGATGAACTCGACCCGTTATATAAGAAGTTCAAGGTCGATGAACAGCTTAGCTTGCTTGATAATGCCCAATCCTTTAGCGAAATCGTCCTTGCTGATCATTACAGCCGGTGGGGCAAACAAGTTGACCGGACAAGATGGCAAATGCCGGCACACATGGTCAACGCCTACTACGATCCGCAATTTAACGTGATCGTTTTCCCAGCAGCAATTTTACAGGCCCCATTTTATGACTTGCATCAATCAGCAAGTGCGAACTATGGCGGCATCGGCGCGGTGATTGCTCACGAAATCTCTCACGCCTTTGATAATAACGGTGCCCAATTTGATGAAAAAGGAAATCTGCATAACTGGTGGACTGAGGCCGACCTGAAACATTTCCAAGGGCTTGCCCAAGACATGATCAATGAATTTGACAGCCTTGAAACCGAAGCCGGGAAAGTCAACGGAAAATTGGTTGTTTCGGAAAACATTGCCGATGCCGGCGGTTTAAGCTGTGCCCTTGAAGCCGCAAAAGGCGAAGCCCAACCAGACCTGAAAGCATTCTTTATTAACTGGGCGCGAATTTGGCGAATGAAAGCATCAATGGAACGAATGAAACTATTGCTTAACATTGATGTTCATGCCCCGCATGTTTTACGGGCAAACGTTCAACCGAAAAACCTTGATGATTTCTACACGACCTTTGACGTCCACGAAGGTGATGGAATGTATTTAGCACCAGCTAAACGGGTCAATATTTGGTAATTCAAGAATTGAGTTAAGAGATTACGGAAAATTCCGTAATCTTTTTTATTTTTATGCTAAAATTTTTAGTATCTTAAAGAAAAGGATTGATTGATTTTGAAAGATAAAAATTCCCTTTATATCAGCCGATCACATGCCATTTCCCCAATGTTATTTTCAATAATTATTATGTGGATGGTCACTTTCTGCTTTCCAACTAACGATCTAGGGGCCGCAGTTGCTTTTGGATTTCTTTTCCTATTAGGTGCATGGGTTTTCTTTTCTTACTTAACTGTTTTATTAAACAGTTCATTACCGTTAATTTCTATTCGGGAAAATACCATTACTTTTAGAAACGCAATTAACCGCTTTAAAGAAAATAACCTTATCGTTCCCGTTGACCAAATTAAACGCATTGTGTTCGAAGTCCCTCACTTAGATTTTGGATATCATAGTAGCGTTTATCGAACAAGTGGTAAACTCACAATTTACTTAAAATCAAAAGTTCCCGTTCCTAAAGGATTTAAGTCTAAAGATGACGGCGATTTCCATCAAATTACATACAAACTGACATGCGTCGCTTCATCTAAAACGATTTCTTTCTTTAAATTTTTTATCGGCTGGGCATCCTATCAAAACATCCAGTGTGATATTTATGATCCCGATGACCCTGATTAATCTTTAGGTGCTAATTCAAGCTCATTGCGCTAACGATCATGGCGCTTTTATTGGTCGCAATGGGCGTGGCATGGGACTTTTTTGTATCGTTTTTTTTGGCGTAACCGCTGTTGTCCCGTTAATTTATCTTTTCCATAGCAAGCAGCCGCTGGTTGTCTTAACAAAGGATTATATCCGCGTGCGCGTTCCAATGAAAAACACTGAATTTCAACTTTCAGCTGCGGATGTTGCTCAAATTGGAATGAGCGGAACGAAGAAAAACGCCCGGCTTAATTTACTAACCTCCAAGGAGGTCCCTGCAGATTTCAAAAAATTTGTTAAAACTCAAGCCGACAAGCACCTTATTTCGATTCCGCTTAACTACGTTGATTCCCACGTTGTTCTGATTTTAAACGACGCAGTTCAAGAATGGCAAGAATCCCTTGTAAAGGCCCGGGCAGAAGAAATTTCGACTGACGCCCAAGTTCAGGAACAAACAGAAAAGGAAACTTCACCGTTAGTTGCACTGAATACTGCTGCCAATAGTGTCGGCGCTTCTGGAAGTTTTGTAAAAAAGGGGAAATTTGTCCGCGAAGCAATGCAGTTTCCAGTTACTCCAGAAGAAAGCAAACTTTTAGGAAAACACATTGCGAAGACTTACGGCATTGTAATGGCTGAAATTTTAGCAAGTCTTTTCCTGGCCGGTTTTGAATTAATTTTTTATGATTTTGGCATTTTAATGCTTAAACTTGCATTTTCACTCCATGGAATCACCTACCTTATCTTCCTTGGATTGTTTATGTGGCTTGCCCAAAAGGCGCGGAAGACTCACCAAAAGGGTTATGAGATTGGGGCGATCGCCCTCACGATTTGGATGCTGACCCAATCAGTGCTTGTCGGTATCGGTGCCCTTTACGCCACGGTCGGTTTTTCAAGGGCCATGATCGTTACTGCTGAAGCTTTCTTAATAACCTTTGCGATTTTCAGCAGTTGTGTGCTATTCGGCCTTCAAACTAAGAAAAACGTTGCCAGCTGGGGCGGCCCGCTTTTGGGAGCACTCTTTGCAGTTATTATCCTTATGCTCTTTAACATTTTGATTGGATCGACCCTTTTGATGAATCTCTTACTGGTTGCCGACATCGTTGTTTTTGTTCTTTATACGATCTATGACAATCAGATGATCAAGGTCCGTTTCCTTGCTAATTTCCGGGGCGAAGTTGCCGATGGTTATGACGGAACGTTCCTTGCGTTAGACAGTTCTTTAGATATCTTCCTTGATTTTATCAACCTCTTCTTGGATATCTTATCGATCTTCTCTTCATCAAATAGTAATTAAAGTTTAAGCAATCAAAAAGACCGTAGCTTTAAAAAGTTACGGTCTTTTTGATTTTACCTATAATATTTACATATTTTTCTCACGGCTGTAATATCTAACCTTAACCATATCGATTAGCATTGCCAATCCAAAGGTTCCGCCAAAAACCAATAAAACTAATTTCCATGATATTGGGAATACTACTTTCCCGAATATTGCTAATCCTGAAACTAAAATGCAGTTTATTCCAATTATTATCAAAACCGCCTTACTTGGTTTTCCTTTTTCAAAAGCTCCTCTTGTTCTTGTCATTAAAATTGTTAACATTGCACTAAATATCAAAAATAAAAACATTATTGTGCTTATCTTCGATGGCACCACATTTGATTTAAATAACCATATAAACAGTAACATTCCGCTCAATACCCACCCGGTGGTAAAGATCAGTGATATTTTCACTAAACTCTGCATATTCCATTTTTCCGGCTTATGTGAAATATTAGTGTTATCGGTCCCTAAAACCATCGTTACTAAATCATTTAAAATTGCGATTAAAACAATCGCATTTAAATTTACAGGGACAAAATTAGCAATCCAATACCCTAAAGTTAATAAAATTGCTAATTGAGCTGTTCTTGATAATTTAGTTATTGTCCAGGTCATCATTCTCTGATAAACTCGGTGTCCACTATCCAAAATATCACTAATCGAACTAATTCCTTCTTTTTGCATAATTATTCCTGCTGATTGTTTGGCCAGATCAACTGCATTCGAAGTTGCAATTCCAACATCTGCTGCTTTTAAAGCAGGTGCATCATTCATTCCATCTCCTACCATTCCAACGGTATACCCTTTATCTTTCAAAAATTTTAAAATCGTCAACTTATCTTCAGGAAGAACCTCACATATTACAGAAACATCTTTAATATTTTGAATGGTGCTTAATTCTGATACCTCTACCGTCTTTCTCTTCAATTTCAATTTCTGCGCAATCCCTTGGGCAGCTACAAAATTATCGCCGGTTATAACCATCATCTTTATTGCCCTTTGTTGCAATTCTTGAACTACCCGATATGTGTCAGGACGAAGATGATCTGTCATTTCGAATAAGGCTGCTAATTCATCATCAATTGTCATTGCAACAACTTTATTATTTAATTTTTTCACATATTTAAACCAGTCTGAAGAAGACATTAGATTAATTGGTGACCCTAATTTTACATCAAGTCTTTTTCCATTAAAAATAACATTAGAATTTGAATATTTCTTATTAATATCAAATGGATTAAAATTTAAAATTTTTAAATTATTTCGCCTGATTTTCATTCGTTGAAATACCTTTTCCAAATTACTAGGAGAAATTTTATTAGTGGCTGATTTTGCTAATGCTAGAATATCATCATCCTCATATACACTAAAATTATGGATTTTTGTTAATTCAAAAGTTGAATCTGTTAGTGTTCCTGTTTTATCTAACATTAACAAATCAATATTAGCCGCATTTTGAATACTTTCTAATTTGTTAACCAAAACTTTTTCCTTTGCTAACACATTTGCTTCTACAGAATTAGCAATACTAAAGCTTGAAGGCATTGCTATTGGAATTGTCGCAATAAACAACAAAGCCATCAAAGGTAATATATTAATAATGTTTTGATGGCGCACGATTGTAATTGTAAACAATATGAGAACCAGAACCGTATCGATAATCGCTAAATAATGAATTATTTTTCCCAACAAAAATTGTAATTTACCATCGTTAGCCTTTTGTTCTTTTGTTAAGTTCACTGTTTTCCCGACTCTACTATCATTACCTGTTCTAATTACTCTTGCTATTCCTGCCCCATAAATTACACTAACCCCTGACAAAACTTCACTGTTTTCATCATGAAGAATCATCGCTGATTCTCCAGTAATCGAACTTTCATCCGTTCCTATTTTTCCAGAAATTAAAGTTACATCTGCCGGAAGGATTTCCCCTTGCTTTAAACTAATAATGTCTCCTGGAACTAATTGGTCAGCAGAGATTATTTGCCATTTATCATCATGCAAAACTCGTACGTGAATCTTTAAATCTTTTTTTAAAGGAGCCAATAATTGTTGTGTACGCTTTTGTTGTAAGGCTCCATTTACTGCAGCAAAAAGTAAAAGTAATAAAATAAAAAATACTTGCGTATATTCTTTTAAAATAATCTCTACTATTAATGCAAACTCCAACACCCATGCTGAAAAGCCCCATAATCCCGACATAATTTCTCGAAACAAGTTAAAATGAGATCCCTCTACAAGATTAAGTCCATATTTTCTTTGCCTCTTTTGTACCTCTGATTTACTTAACCCGTGTAACATAAATTTTACCTCCTAGTAAAAAATATGAGGGGTGACATTCCATCACCTCTCACACATCTACATATGTCTGCAATAATTATTATTTAGTTTAATCAAAGTCAACATCGTTAGGGAAGTGAGCTAAACGTGTTCCATCTTCTCCAAGCTGGTTTTCAATTCTCAATAATTGGTTATACTTTTCAACCCGTTCAGACCGTGCTGGAGCTCCAGATTTCAATTCAGCTGCATTCGTTGCAACGGTAAAGTCTGCAACGAACGTGTCTCCTGTTTCACCTGAACGGTGTGACATCATTGTTGTATAGCCATTCTTGCGTGCTAACCGAATTGCTTCTAATGTTTCCGTAACTGTTCCAATTTGATTTAATTTAATTAAAATACTGTTTGCCATTCCCATTTCAATTGCTTTCCGGATCAGTTTAGGATTTGTACATACTGGATCATCAGCCACAATTTGAACTCGGTCACCATAATTCTTGGTAAATTTAGCAAAGTTCTCCCAATCATCTTCACTATATGGGTCTTCAATTGAAATGATTTCTGGGAATTCCTTTAACAACTTGCCATAATATTCGCCCAATTCATCAGCAGTATATGTGTTACCTTCCAATTCATAAACCTTTTTATCTTTGTTATAGAAATATGAAGCTGCAGCATCAAAGGCAATCGCAATTTCCTTTCCGGGTGTGTAACCAGCTTTAACAATTGCATCATGTAACATTTGCAGGGCTTCTTCGGAAGAATTAAGATTTGGTGCAAAACCACCTTCATCACCTAATCCTGTTGAATATCCTTCATCTTCAAGGACTTTTTTCAATGTGTGATAAGTATTTACGATTTTTTCAAATCCATCACGGAAACTTGTTCGTTCCACTGGCGTAATCATAAATTCTTGCATATCGATATTATTGTCGGCATGTTCGCCACCATTAATTACATTATGGAATGTTTGTGGCAATTCTAAATCAGTCCCCCCTAAATACCGATATAACGGTTGGTGAGTTTCGTTAGCAGCTGCCCGACAAACAGCCATTGAAACGCCTAAAATAGCATTAGCACCTAACCGTGCCTTATTAGGAGTTCCATCCAAATCAATCATTACTTGATCAATATGCCCTTGATTAAATGGGTCAAGGCCGTGTAAGGCGTCATTGATTTCAGTGTTTACATTCTTCACAGCCTTTAAAACACCTTTACCATCTAGCCGTGAACCCCCATCACGTAGTTCAACTGCTTCTAATTCACCAGTTGATGCTCCTGATGGGACTTCAGCCTTCCCTGAAACCCCATCTGATAAAATAACCGTAGCTTCAACAGTTGGATTACCGCGAGAATCAAATACTTCAAGTGCTTTAACTTTATCGATATAAACCATAAAAATTCCTCCTAAAGATTAAACTAAATAAAAAAAATGACACCTGTTGCTTTATAAACAACAGGTGTCATCAGATTTTACTCGGTCTAACGGCGAACACCATCGCCTTTCTTATTACACCCTTAGTGTAACACTTCAAAAATAAAATTCAAATAATTTTGATAATTGATTTAAAAATTCTTTTGTATTAAAATACCCTGTTAATTAATTTGAAAGAGGTAATCATTATGTTTTACAAAAATATCTTAGTCTCCATCGACAACTCTCATCAATCAAAACTCGCTTTTCAAAAAGCACTAAAAGTTGCAGACAATCAAACACACCTTCACTTAGTCCATGTCATTGATACCCGGGTCTTTGACAACGTGGAAGTTGCGGACGATGAAATCATCGAAAAAGTTTCTAACACTGCCAGAAAGAAATTAGAAGAAATGGTCACTATCGCTGAAAAAGCCAATATTCCAACTGACTATTCACTTGAATTCGGCTCTCCTAAATTACTAATTTCAAAAGACATTCCCCAAAATGAACATTCTGATTTAATCATAATGGGTGCTACAGGAATGCATGAAATTGAAAAGTTTTTTCTCGGATCCGTTGCCGAATACGTCGCCCAACGTGCTGTATGTGATGTTTTAATCGTTCGTAATTAAATTTGAAAGAGAGTGTTTAATTTGCAGTTCAAATTTAATAACATGAAAGCTAAGATTAAACATTTTATTTTAGTCATATCAATTTGGTGGATTCTAGAAACTGGAAGTGGCCTGCCACTTAATCGTCGTTCAAGTAATGATTCTTTAAGAATCAAAAAGCCGTGACATCAAAGTCACAGCTTTTTTCTTATTCTTCTGTCTTCTTCGCAATTCTTCCCTGTTGGATATAAACTGCAAGAATTGAGATATCAGCTGGGTTGACCCCGCTGATTCGGCTTGCTTGAGCCAACGTTTCAGGTTGAATCTTTGTTAATTTTTCAACCGCTTCCGTTGCTAACCCGTCAATTGCCTTGTAGTCAATATTTGCAGGAATCTTCTTAGCTTCCATCCGGTGAAGTTTTTCAACTTTTTCTTCCGCTTTCTTGATGTAGCCTTCATATTTGTATTGAATTTCGATTTGTTCAATGACCCGTTTATCAAGTTCATGGTCCGGAGCAGGAATAAACTTCAATAGGTCTTGGTAGCTCATATATGGCCGCCGCAACATGTCACTGGCTAATACGCCATCCTTCAATGCTTTGTCGCCATGAGCTTCAAGATAAGCATCAATTTCCGGATTTGGCTTGATTCGAATTGATTCAAGCCGCTTCTTTTCATCTTCAATGTCTTGCCGTTTTTGAACAAATTTTGCATACCGTTCATCTGAAATCAAACCGATCTCATGCCCGATATCCGTTAACCGCAAGTCCGCATTATCATGCCGTAAAATTAAACGATATTCAGCCCTAGAAGTCAACAACCGGTATGGCTCATTCGTTCCCTTTGTAACCAAGTCATCGACCAAAACGCCAATGTACGCATCGCTCCGTTTAAGCACGATTTCTTTCTTGCCTAAAGCGTGCCGGCCGGCATTGATTCCAGCAATCAACCCTTGACCAGCAGCTTCTTCATAACCTGACGTTCCGTTGATCTGACCTGCCGTATAAAGGCCCTTGATCAACTTAGTTTCAAGGGTTGGCCGTAATTGATACGGGGAAACAACATCGTATTCGATTGCGTATCCCGGACGCATCATTTCGGCATCTTCAAGGCCCTTAACATTGTGAATCATTTGTAACTGAACTTCTTCAGGCAA
>LHCFC04200__coassemble_2181_pt1 | contig 8815 bp, 6 predicted proteins | sample LHCFC04200__metabat2_low_PE_012 | metagenome-assembled genome bin LHCFC04200
TGATCGGGGTTCTATGGTTTGCGTTGATTGGGGTCGTTTCCACGATCAGCATTGCTATCACATCGGGCCAATTCAATCCGAACAACTCAGATCCAAGTACGATTGCGAACAAGCTTGGCTTAGGGGTATTAGCGATGATCGTCATTGTTTTAACAAGTATGACGGCCAATGCGGCCAACTTAATGGCAGCGGCCTCGGCGTTAAATAACCTTTTCCATAAAATCAAATTACGCAAGGCATTATGGATCGTTACGATTCTGGCCACCTTTGTAACGTTTATTCCGTTGATCGTCGGCAGTTTCTTGGACACGTTTGAGGCGTTCTTGAATTACATTGGCATGATCTTAGGACCGATGATTGGAATTATGATCACCGACTTCTATGTGGTTCACCATCAACAATACGAAATTGATGAACTAACAAAGGTCAATGGCAAGGATTGGTATCATGGCGGAGTTAATTACTTTGCCTTTGCGGTTTGGGTCATTGGAATTGTAATTTACAACCTTCTCCAACATGTCCCAGTGATCGTGGATGTAACCGGGGCAACCTTCATTGCGATGATCATTAGTGGAATATTATACGGAATTGGACAGCATTGGATCTTACAGAAAAGGGGATAACTATGTTAATTAAAAACGTCAAGTTAGCGGAAAAGAATGAAAATGTTGATTTACGGATTAAAGACGGCAAGTTTGTTGCGATTCAAGCGGGATTAAAACCAAATGAAAATGAACAGGTAATCGACGGCAACGGGAATTTAGCTTTACCACCGTACATTGATTCACATGTTCACTTAGATACCACCATGACGGCTGGTCAACCACGGTGGAACGAGACCGGAACGCTATTTGAAGGGATCAATATTTGGGCTGAACGCAAAGAAACGTTATCGATTGAAGACGTTAAGGAACGGGCTCAAAAGGCAATTCGGCGGCAAGTGGCAAACGGAATTCAAGTGGTTCGAAGCCATGTCGACGTGACTGACCCGCAACTGACGGCCTTAAAAGCATTGCTTGAAGTTAAGGAAGAAATGCAGGATGTTGTAGAATTGCAGCTGGTTGCTTTTCCGCAAGAAGGAATTTTATCATTTCCGCATGGAAAGGAATTGATGGAAGAAGCCGTTAAGATGGGTGTGGATGCGTTAGGCGGCATTCCGCATTATGAGTTTACCCGTGAATACGGCGTGGAATCATTGCACTTCATCGCTGATTTGGCAGCGAAAAATGACTTATTGATCGATGTTCACTGTGATGAAATCGACGATCCGCAAGCGCGGGGATTGGAAACCTTGGCAACTTTAGCTTATGAAACCGGACTGGGTGATAAGGTAACTGCCAGTCATACAACGGCAATGGGGTCGTATAACGATGCCTATACGTTCAAACTGTTTAAGTTGCTTAAACTTTCACATATTAATTTCGTTGCTAATCCATTGGTCAATACGCATTTAGGCGGCCGGTTCGATACGTATCCGAAACGGCGAGGAATGACTCGCGTTAAGGAATTGCGGGATGCCGGAATCAATGTTTCGTTCGGGGAAGACGATATTAAAGATCCATGGTATCCAATGGGAGACGGCAATATGCTTGATCCGGTGTACATGGGAATGGTCGTTGGTCACATGATGGGCTACACTGAATTGAAAAATGCTTATCAGTTTGTCACTACGAATGCGGCCAAGACGTTGCATATTACCGATCATTACGGCATTGAAGTAACTTCCTGATCGTTAATGGGTCAAACTTCTATGACGTGTTAAATCAACATGCCGAAGTTTTATATTCGATTCGGAACGGAAAGATTTTGGTTGAGACCCAACCGAAAAAAGTTCATCTCAACTTCTAGTTCCTTGCAAAAAATTTTAAATTTTTTTGAGGAATCTTGACAAAGCAAGCGAGATTATCAATAATTATTTAGTATTACATCAGTTTTGATAAGTGAAAAAACAACGAAATTAAGGAGATTTAACTCAATGACAAATTATTTAGTTGTTGGTGCCGGCCTTTTCGGTGCAACATTTGCTCATGAAGCAGCTAAACGCGGTCACAAGGTTCATGTAATTGAAAAGCGGAACCATATCGCAGGAAATATCTACACAAAGGAAATTGATGGCATTCAAGTTCATCAGTATGGGGCTCATATTTTTCATACTTCAAAGAAAGAAATTTGGGATTATGTAAATCAGTTTGCAGAATTTAATCGTTACACAAACAGTCCAATTGCAAACTTCCATGGCGAAATCTACAACATGCCGTTTAACATGAATACTTTCAACAAGCTTTGGGGCGTGATCACTCCTGAAGAAGCTGAAAAGAAGATTGAAGAACAACGGGCAGTTTTGCACGGTAAACGGCCTGAAAACTTAGAAGAACAAGCTATTTCACTTGTTGGAACGGATATTTATAAAAAGCTTGTTAAGGAATATACGGAAAAACAATGGGGTCGGGATGCAAAGGAATTACCACCATTTATTATTAAGCGGCTTCCAGTTCGATTTACATATGATAACAACTACTTTAACGATCCATATCAAGGAATTCCGATCGGCGGTTACACCCAAATCGTTGAAAAGATGTTAGATGATGACAACATCACGGTTGAAACGAACACCGACTTCTTCGACAAGAAGAATGAATACTTGAAGGATTACGACAAGGTTGTCTTCACCGGAATGATCGACCAATTCTTCGATTACAAGTTAGGTGAATTGGAATACCGGAGCTTACGGTTTGAAACCGAAGAACTTGATGTTGATAACTATCAAGGCAATGCCGTTGTTAACTACACTGATAAAGAAACCCCTTATACCCGGATCATTGAACACAAACATTTTGAATTTGGTAAGGGAGATAAGGGTAAGACGGTCATTACAAAAGAATATCCTGCAACGTGGCACCGTGGCGATGAACCATACTATCCGATCAATGATGCCAAGAATAATGCGTTGTACAAGAAATATGTTGAACTTGCTCAAAAAGAAGCCAACAACGTTATCTTTGGCGGCCGGCTAGGTCAATATCGTTACTACAACATGGACCAAGTCATTGGAGCTGCTTTAGTAATCGTTGAACAAGAATTTGGTAAATAAGCGATTGAAAATAAAAAGAGAGTGGATTAAATGCTGCTCTCTATTCTTTTATAGGTGATCAAATGAAAGTTTTAAAAAATTACTTATACAACGCCGGATATCAAATTTTAGCGTTGGTGGTTCCGCTAATTACAGCTCCCTATATTAGTCGGGTACTTCACCCGGCAGGAGTTGGTTACAATGCCTATACTAATTCAATTATTCAATATTTTGTGTTAATGGCTGATTTAGGGATCGCAATGTATGGCCAGCGGGAGATCGCATATGTTCGGGAAGATCCTAAAAAAATGTCACAAACTTTTTGGGAAATTCAATGTTTGAAATTTTTTACAACGACGTTTGCCTACTTTGTATTTGTGATTTTTTTACATGTGTATGATCGGTACACGGTGTTTTTGTGGATTCAGTCATTAAATATTATTGGGGCTGCTCTCGACGTTTCATGGCTGTATCAAGGAATTGAAGATTTTAAACGGACTGTATTGCGGAATACGATGGTGCGGCTGTTATCATTGGCTTTGATTTTTATTTTGATTAAAAAACCAAGTGATGTCAGTTTATACATTTTTATTATTGCATTTTCAAACTTATTTGGAAACTTGACCCTGTGGCCGCATTTGCGAAAATTACTTGTTTCGATCAAAGGCATAAAGTTGCATGTATTTAAACATTTAAAATTTGTGATTGTCATGTTTATTCCGCAAATCGCAATTTCAATTTATTTGCAACTTAACAAAACGATGTTGGGATCAATGATGGGGGCTAAATATTCAGGATTTTATCAAAACTCAGATAATTTGGTAAAAATGGTTCTATCTTTAGGAACTTCTCTTGGAACGGTGATGCTTCCCCATATGGCCGCCGCTTTTTCTAAAGGTGATGAAGATGGAATGAAACGAATGCTATATCGTTCATTTGATATGATCTCATTTCTTGCAGTTGCAATGGCCTTTGGAGTGGCTGCAGTTGGTTATAAATTAGCACCCTTCTTTTATGGACAAGGCTTTGGCCCGGTCGGACCGGCAATGATGATTGAATCGATTGTAATTGTGATGATTTCATGGAGTAATACAATTGGACAGCAGTATTTAGTGCCGACTAATAGAATGAAAGACTATACAATTTCAGTTGTTTTAGGATCAGTAATAAACTTAATCGTTAATTTCCTTTTTATCAGACTTTGGGGATTAGATGGAGCAATGTGGGCAACTGTTTTGTCAGAAACAATTGTTACTGGCTACCAGTTAGTATGTACGCGCAAGATTTTTAAATGGCGTCAATTATTTAAAAATGTTCCGAAATATATTATTGCGGGGATTGCCATGTTTATTCCGGTGTTTATTATGAATGTGAGATTACATCCAAGTGTGGTAACGCTTAGTTTGGAAGTGCTTATCGGAGCTGTAATTTATGGAGGAATGATTGTTCTTTTGCGGCCAACGAGTTTAGACTTTATTTTCCGATCAATCAAAAAAAGAAAATAAATAAATTGGAAAAATTAAAGAACGAGGAATCGTTCTTTTTTTATTTTTGAATATTAAGAAAAAATAAAGGAATTTACAAAATAGTAAACATCGAGCATTAAAGAACGAGGAATCGTTCCTTTTTTTATTTCGAATATTAAGAAAAAATAAAGGAATTTACAAAACAGTAAATATTGAGCATTAAAGTTTGAACTCTATAAAGACTAGGAGTATCACTGATAATGGTAATTGAATTTACTATTAGGTAATTGAATTTACTATTAAATAAATAGAAGGAGATAAGTGAGAATGAAGAAAAATATTGTAAAATCTTTGTATTCATTCGGAACAGCTGTACTTGCTTTTGGGACATTAGCTACTGCTAGTATGCCAATTGTAAGTGCAACGACAGTTTCTAGCTCACAAGAAGCAGCAGTTTCACAAGTTGTTGCTTCTTCAAAATCAAAGAGCTCATTACAAAATTCACAAATGAGTTCTCGGGTATTAACAACGGTTGCTTCAAGTAAAGCAATGTCACAACCGTCGGTATCATCATCGACAGTGGAAGGATCACAAGCATCACAAACTTCTGCTTCTAATGCAAGTGTTGCCCATCAATCAAGTGTTGCTCAACACTCAATGAAAGTAATGCACTTAGCAGCGAGTGCTTCTTCTGAAGAAGGACCATATGTTATTTCAGGAACAATGCCAACACCGGCAACAGCAGATGATGGTTGGGAAGTAACTCAAGGACCAGATCATGATGGTGAAATAGTATATTGTTATGATCCTGACAATTATAATCCAGAAGCAAACGGAATTAATGGCAATCCATTAGTTGAAGACCCAGCAGGGGGGGTTCACTACAACCGTTCAGATTTATGGAATGGTTCAGAAGCCGATGGTTATAGTGCAGCATCAGTCGATAAAGTTGCTGCAGTATTGTATGCCGGTTATCCAAATAATATTGGCGGTTCTCAACATAACGGACCAATTAGTCAAGCTCAAGTTGATCAATGGTATCAACAATATCTTGCTAAAAATAAATTATCATCATCACAATATTCAGAAGCTCAATATGAATATGATATGACTCAAGATGCCATTTGGGGCGTTGAAGGAAATGTGCCAGGTGATAACGTTGCAGATTCACAATGGAGCAAGCAATATCAAGAAGATCCATTATCAAGAGCACTTTACAACTATGCGCAACAACATCCGTTAGATTCACAAAATGCGGCTAAAAATGGGGTTACTCTTGAAAATGCTCAAGGCCAACCAATTGGCGCTAATGACACATTGACCGTTGATCCATCAACTCACGAATCAGAAGGATTCCAAGTTAAGGGTGGAGACGTAACATTACCTTCAAGCATGAATGGCTACAAAGTTGTTAATGCTCAAGGCCAAGCAGTTTCAACACTTGAACCAGGTGAAACATATCATGTAGTATTTGAACCTTCAACGGATCCTACAAAGATCAACATGCTTTGCCCATATCTTCATGTTGCAACTGCAGACTACTACCACTCAAATGAAGCTGAAGGTACAATGACTTACGGACCAGATAAAGGTCAAAAGAAGCCGTGGCAAAACATGGTTGGATTGGAAACTAACATGGCAAGCCTTAACATTAAGTTTGCAATGAGTTCAAGCCAATCATCAAGTTCAAGCAGCAAGTCAAGCTCAAGCAGTGTAAAGAGCAGCACAGCTGTATCAAGCAGCAAGAAGAGCTCAAGCAGTGCAAAGAGTTCATCAATTGCAAGCAGCAAGAAGGGTTCAAGCAGTGTAAAAAGTTCATCAGTTGCAAGCAGCAAGAAGAGCTCAAGCAGTGCAAAGAGTTCATCAATTGCAAGCAGCAAGAAGGGTTCAAGCAGTGTAAAAAGTTCATCAGTTGCAAGCAGCAAGAAGAGCTCAAGCAGTGTGAAGAGTTCATCAGTTGCAAGCAGCAAGAAGAGCTCAAGCAGTGCTAAGAGCTCATCAGTAGCATCAAGCAAGAAAGCAACAGCTACAACAAGTTCAGAAACAACAAAGAACTCATCAAGCAAAGCAACTAAGACAATAAGCTCAGTTGCTTCAGCAAAGAAGACTTCATCATCAGTTTCAACAAAGGCAGCAACATCATCAAGCAACAACACAACTTCAGCAAAGAAGGGTGTTGTAGCAGGAGTTGCAAACCACAGTTCAAACTCTGGTAAGGGAACAGGTCATGGTCAAGGTGAAGGTCACGGCATACCACAAACCGGTGAAGCCGTTGCAACATCATTAATTGCAGCAGGGGTAGTTCTTTTAGCAGCAGCTGGAGCAATTACATTACGGAAACGCAATTAAATCAATTTGATTAAATCTTGAAAAAGAGGGATGTGAAAACATCCTTCTTTTTTTATCTTCAAAATTTTTAAAAGGGTTATTATAATTGTTAATGATTTAGATGAAAGTAAGCGATCTGAATTTTGATTCATGGAACGAATGGAAAAGGATTTTTTTAAATGACAGGTAGGTTAATGATTAAATTTATTGTGCAAATCAAAGGAGTTTATCTTGAAAAAGATCAAAATTATAATTGTTACGATTTTTAGTTTATTATTCATCCCCATATCCGTATATGCAAAAACAAATCAGCAAGTTATGCAGGAAGAAAATCAAACGAATGCTGCTAAAATAAGTGAAAGAAACGGAATTTTGCTGGATGTAGCCCGGTGTCCGTTAACCAAATACGAAATTGAGCAGGTTATTGCGCAAATGAATCCACAGCGATTTAGTTATTTGATCCTGCATTTAAATGATGATGAACATGTTACATTTCAGTCAAAAATACTAGGAAATGTTGGGGCGCCGAATACTTTGAGTGCGGAGGATTTACAAGCCATTACAGCTGATGCGCGGAAGCATCACATTATTTTGATTCCAGACTTTGATACTCCGGGACACTGTAAAGCATTACTATCTTTATTAAGTGAGCATTCGCCGAAGCTAGCCCGCAAGGTTAAAATGGATGATGATACTCTTGATTACACTAATAAACAAACGATAAAGCTGGTGGAACAAATCAATAACGAATTGAATAAAGCTTGCAGTAAACAAAAATATCCTTATATGATGCTAGGCGGCGATGAAGTTGCTGGAAACGGGACCCATAATGAGGCATTAATGACTTATTTTAATAAGTTAAATGCTTATGAAAATCAAAAGGGTTTTCGCTCAATTATTTGGAATGATTCAATTATGAAACATAATAATTTAAGTGATAAAATCACCGTTGCATATTGGGCACAAGGAGGAGCGAATACAGCAAGTCCAGAGTTGCGTTTGCTTTTTAAAGAACGGGCAACAGTCGAAAATTTAATTCATCATCCACTGATTAATGCCAATGTTACCTATAATTATTTAAATCTAAGCGATTTAAATAATGAAAAACTTGTGCAGAACTTTATTACTCGCTTTAATCAAAATGATTATCAAAATTTTAATATGATCGATAGGCAAACATGGTCAAACAATCCTGACAGTCATCAAAATGAAGTTCCAACAACGGGACAGTTAATTTGTTTTTGGGGAGATAATCCTAAAATTGATGTTCAAAGGCTAATTCAAGTGGTAAAAGAATTAAATAGTACAGAAAATAATAATCCTAATTAAATTAATACCAATTAAAATCTAAGAATAGTTATTTATAATTGAGGAAAATAAGGGAATCAACTAGGTAACTCAGTAACTCGAATACGAAATTAATATTTTTAAATAAAAATTATCTAAATTTAGCTTTGAATATTGAACATTTTGTGAAATGATCTTCTAAAGAATTTATTTAATAACTATAAACTGATATTTTAAAATAAAGTACGGATTCATCACAAATTTACAATCTTGACTTAATTAAGTTAAAGACTAAAGATTGACATATGCCGATGTACATATATATAATTAATTCGTGTATCAGATAAAGAAAATTCAACTAATTTACTGCAATGTTTTCTTCGTCATACAATTTATATTTTGTAAGACGAAGATTGAAATTTCTTTCACAATAGGTACTAAATAAAAAGAAAGAGGTAAGTGTAAAATTGGATAAAGTAAAAGAAAAGCTTTTACGGCTAGTTACAGTGATTGCTTCGATTTTGCTTGCAATTTCTCCGGCGTTAAGCGGAAGCAATTGTGGTGAAATTAAAGCAGATGACGTAACGAGTTCCATGGTTGATTCAGTCACAACTAATATTGGAACAGCTAAGCCAGGTTCAAAAGTTACATTTCATGTTCACTT
>LHCFC04200__coassemble_2825_pt1 | contig 7439 bp, 6 predicted proteins | sample LHCFC04200__metabat2_low_PE_012 | metagenome-assembled genome bin LHCFC04200
TTTCGAACTTCACTAGCTTCGCGTCGTAGCTCGTTTGTTTTGGAACCCGATTATGTAAATATAACAAAAAGATTGCGGCCTCTGCCACAATCTTTTAATGCCGGGCAGCATGAAAATTATGCTGTCCTTTAATTTTATGCGAGTGTTTTTTAAATTTCGGCCGGTTGCTTGAGATCAATTTAAAATTCTTCATTTTAGCGTTAAACGGTCGGTTAGCTGTTCGAATTTGCGTCCACGTTTTCATGGCTTCGATCATTTCATCTAATTGCTTTAATTGTTGGGGGTCGTTTTCTTTGACTGCAGTCACATAAATATCAGTTTGCAAACGCTGGGTCAATCCTAGATGATAATTTAAAAGCTGTTGGGTCAATGGTTCATGCCGGTATTGATTAAACAGGTCTTGAATGACTTCCATTGCCTCGCGTACATTTTGCGGTTGAACATAACGTTGATTTTTCGGTAATGCCATTTGAAATTCCTTCTTCATAATTGATTCTGAATTTATTTTAACGCAATCAGGGATGAAGGAAAATGTTGAGTTTGTGATATGATTAACTAAGATAATAATTTAGGAAAGAGGATCATCATGCGTCATAAAATAGCAATTTTTTCAGATGTTCATGGGAATTATACGGCTTTAAAAGCGGTATATGAGGATATGCAGGAACAAGGAGTAACTGAATCATGGTTTTTAGGTGATTTATTCGCTCCGGGGTCCGGTGCGCAAGATTTATGGGACTTAATGCAAAAAATCAATCCTGATGTATATATCCGCGGAAATTGGGATGATTTGATGATTCGGGGCGCCGCTGGGAAAATCGCGCTTGAAAAGCCAAGCAAAGTTTATATGGAACGGCTTGCAATGGATGTGGCTGCGAAAGTTGATCCTCAAGTTTTGGCAACCATGAAACGCTGGCCGATGCGGGTCGTAAAGCAAATCAATGACGTACGGATCGCAATTACGCATGATCTTCCAGAAATCAATTTCGGGCAACAGTTGTATCCGACATTGCCAACGGAAAACTTTAATAAATTGTTTGTGGAAGATGACCTTGACCTTGCAATTTATGCGCATGTTCACCATCCAATCATGCGGTACAGCAGTGAAGAACAGATCGTCCTTAATCCCGGATCCGTTGGTCAACCATTTAACCGCCACGTTAAATTTCAGCAAGATTTGCGCGCCCAATATTTGATCGTGACGATCGATGATGACGGAGTAAGCGGAATTGATTTTCGAAAAGTTGCATACAGTCATCCCGATGAATTATTGCGGGCGGCAAATGCGAACATTCCGTATATTGAACTTTATCAACGCCAAATGGAAACGGGTGAGGTTCATACGCATGATTACCCGCTATTAGCGCGGTTGAATGATAAATATGGCTATCTTCGCGAAGCTAAGGAATACGAAGCCCAACATGCAATTCACGAAAAATCTGATTTTTAGGGTTGACAATTTTAGGAAGTAGTTTTAAAATTCAAAGTAAATCAAATAATAGAGGTTGCAAATGACATTAGTAAGCTATTTGAGTGGCTGTTAAACGTTGAAGATGGCTGAAAGGGGATTTTGCCGAAATGCATTGTTGGATAACAGCTAGGAATGCATTGGGACGTAGTTTAAGAAATTACGGACTGTCGCAATTGTTTGCGGAGCGCTATTATTCAACACGGGATTAAATAAAATCAAGTCTTATTGTTGGAAGTGAGCTCAGCCGGCAGTAAGGCTTTTTATTTATCTCAATTTTGTTGATAGTGTGACGCCTTTATTATTAATTTAATATAAGGAGTCTTTTTATTATGGAAAACCAAAAGAAGATGTCAGTCACGGCCTTAGTATTGATGATCTTTGCATCGATCTTCGGCCTCGGAAACGTAACAACCGCATATTACCAAATGGGATACGGTGCAATTATCTGGTACATTGCCGGTGCATTGTTATTCTTCATTCCGTCATCATTGATGTTTGCTGAATATGGATCAGCATTGAAGGAAAGTCAAGGGGGAATCTACTCATGGCTTGAAGTTTCAATCGGTGAAAAGCCGGCCTTTATCGGCGCATTTGTTTGGTATGCTGCATGGGTAATTACATTGGTAACCCAATTCTCAACGATTTGTATTCCAATTTCTGGATTGATCTTTGGAAAGGATACGACGCAAAGCTGGCACCTTTTTAGAATGAATTCAACGGAAACCCTTGGATTAATTGGAATCGTGTTATTAGTTTTGATTACGTGGCTGGCAACTCGGGGATTCGATAAGATCGAAAAGGTTGCTTCAGCCAGCGGGGCGGTTATCATTGCAATTTCAGGATTATTTATTGTCGCAAGTATTTTGATGCTGGTTTTAAATCATGGTCACTTAGCCCAACCAATGTCAGCTCATGCAATTGTTTCATCACCGAACCCGCAATTTAAGTCACCGATTGCCATTCTTTCATTCTTCGTATACGCCGTCTTCGCATATGCCGGAATGGAAACGATGGGCGGAACGATCGACCGCGTTGACAAGCCGGAACGTAACTTTCCAAAGGGAATTATTCTTGCTGGAATCGGAATGATTTTGATTTACGCTTTAGGAATCTTCCTTTGGGGAGTAACTGCTAACTGGCACAAGGTATTAGGAACCGATTCAACGAATCTTGGAAATATCACTTTGGTTTTGATGCAGAATTTAGGTTACACGATCGGACGTGAAGTGCTTCACTTGCCAGTTCACCAAGCATTGATCATGGGGCAATGGACAGACCGGCTGATCGGATTTGAAGAAATGATGTCAGTCTTTGGTTCAATGACCGTTTTGATCTACTCCCCATTGAAGACGATTTTACTTGGTTCGCCAAAGCGCTTATGGCCAGAAAAGCTTACGAAGTTGAACAGCCGCAAGATGCCGGCATTTGCAATGTGGATGCAAGCCATCGTAATGGGAATCATTATTTTCGGCGTTTCATTCGGTGGAAAGAGTGCTCAACAATTCTATACGGTTTTAACAGATATGAATAACATTACTTCATCCGTTCCGTACTTGTTCTTAATTCTTGCATTCCCGTTCTTCAAGCGAATTAAGAATTTAAACCGGTCATTCGAAGTTTACAAGAACCGGAAGCTAACGAATACGATCTGTGTTGTTAGCTGGATCACGATTTTCTTTGGAATCGTCTTTACGATTATTCAACCAGTGTTACAACACGATGCGTATACTGCTTTCTGGACAGCATTTGGACCAGTCTTCTTTGCTCTTGTTGGATGGATCTTCTACCGGCACGCAAGCCGTAACGTTGAACCAGCTGTTGAAGAAGAATTAGATTAAAATTTATTGAAAAGTCAATTGAAGGTCGCGGAAAAGAACGTGATCTTCTTTTTTTGTAAAAAATTTGAATGTCATGTAACAAAAAGTAACATCAAATGTAGACTTTATTTCTTTTTATGCTATAATACATTCGTTATTATTTTTTATTTGGAGGGAAAGTTAATGGCAAAAAAATCCAGTAAAGTTGCTCGCGGAATCGTCATTGCGGCAGCAGCTTCAATGATGTGGGGAATTTCAGGAACATGTTTGCAATTCATTTCACAAAACCAAAACATTCCTGAAAATTGGTTCTTATCAGCACGGACTCTTGGTGCAGGGCTGATTTTGCTACTGATCAGTTTAATTATGTATCGCGGAAAAGTCTTTCATGTTTTTAAATCATGGAAGAATATCGGTTGGCTGTTTGCATACGCGATTCTTGGATTGATGGCAAATCTTTTTACATTTTATAAATCAATCCAATTTGGTGGAAACGCTGAAGCTGCAACCATTTTGCAATATTTAAGTCCGTTATTTATTGTTTTGGGAACGGTAATTTTCAGACGGCAAATGCCTTATAAGTCAGACGTCTTTGCATTTATCATTGCGTTAGCCGGCGTTTTCCTTGCATTAACCAAGGGTGACTTTTCTCAACTTTCAATCTCAACGAGTTCATTGATGTGGGGCTTAGGATCAGGATTAACGGCTGCATTTTATGTTGTTTTGCCGCGGAACATTGTTAAAGATCCTGATAACCCGCCATTGGTCGTTCTTGGATGGGGAACTTTAATTGCTGGATTCTTCTTTAACTTGCATCAACCAGTTTGGGTCGGAACACCGAAGATTACTGGAACATTAATTGCTTCGATGTTAACGGTTATCTTCCTTGGAACAATTATTCCGTTCGGATTATTGTTATATGCAACCCACTATGCTCCATCAGACGTTATCAGTATTATGGATGCGGTTCAACCAATCACAACTTCAATTTTAAGTATCATCTTCTTTAAGATGGGTATGAATTGGGTCGAAGTTGTCGGAATTGTATTGGTAATTATTGGGGTTTACATTTTGCAACGGGGACGGAAAAATATTGAAAACTCTGAAGAAAATTTTCGAGCCGATGTATAAAAATGAATAAATATTGAAAACTTTGTAAATCCGGCACTTCTTACTGATTTTAGGGATTCGAATGTGATACAATTTATCTAGAATAAGTTTAGTAAGAGGTGGGCGATCAATATGGAATTAAGTCAAATTTTACAGAAATCAATTTCACAAATCGCTCTTTCAGGACAAGGAGTAAAAACGTATCTCGTTCCGCAGATTCCACGCCAGTTATTGACGCGGGCATGGCGGACTTTTTGCCCGCAGGAGAAGCGGACTTCAATTCTTGCGTTGATTGATACTTCCTTTTTTCAAAATGGCAAGGAAGGATTTGTCTTTACTCAGAACGCGTTGTATATCCGGGAAGCAATGCACCGGGTAAAGGTCTTTCCATATGATCGAATCAATGCAATTATCTATTTTCAAGCTCTTTCAACGTATTCGGGAAAGAATAGCATTTCAATGGAAATTGATAGTAAGGATTACGATTATGAAATCAGCAATGTGCTATTGAAGGGAATCAATACCGATCAGTTTAACCGAATGTTACAGCAAATCGTCTCCTTATATCGGCCAGATGAACGGCATGAGATTGAAGAAGAGTTGGAAGATAGTGAAACCCAGATCGCACATCCAGAAAAATTTAAACCGCATAAATTTAAGGATGGCGATCCGCAGATTTATCAGAAATAAAAAGACTGAGATTTTGAAATCTCAGTCTTTTTGATTGAGGTTGTGACGCAAGTTGCAGCCTCCTTGTTATATCCGCATAATCGGGTTCCAAAACAAACGAGCTATGTGGAAGTTCGAAAACCTCCGAATTCTATGCTGGCGTGATTCGTTCGCTTTTCTGCTTCCACCACGCTCGTTTTTACTGTTTTGTCACACCTTTTTTTAATTGATTAACCTTTTCCTCAGTCGGAGTAACATACAATGTTTTTTGGCCTTCATAGATTACAAATCCAGGTTTGGTCCCGTTCGGCTTACGGATTCGCCGAACTTGCACATAATCGACCGGAACGTTGGCGGAGTTTCGGGATTTAGAAAAGTATGCTGCTAATTCAGCGGCTTCAACTAACGTTTCATCGCTTGGATCGCTGCTTTCGACAATCACGTGTGATCCCGGAATATTTTTTACGTGCAGCCAATAATCATTCTTAGAAGCGGTGTGCAAGGTCAACTTTTCATTTTGAAGATTGTTCTTACCGACCTTGATCCTTGTCCCATCACTTGCCCAAAATGTTTCCGGTTGGTTGATCTTGACCCGGCGTTTATTCTTCTTATGGTGATTATTTTTCCGTAAGTATCCGCCGCTTTCAAGTTCTACTTGAATATCGGTTAGGTCTTGCGGTTCAGCAAGTTCAATTTGAGTTTGGATCTCTTCAAAATAGGCAATTTCGTCTTCGGTAAGCTTGATTTGCTCCTTCAAATATGAAATTGCGTTTTTTAGTTTTTGATACTTCTTAAAGTATTTTTGGGCATTTTGCGAAGGACCAATTTGGTTGGATAACGCAATTTTCAATGGCTTTTCATTATCATAAAAATTTGGTAGCGTAATTTCAGTCATTCCGCGTTTAACCTGATATAAGTATGTTGTTAGCAATTCACCTTTCACCCGATATTCATCTGCGTGCTGGGTATTGGCAAATTCTTTTTGCAATTTTTTCAGTTTATTGCGGTTCTTTTTCAATTCCTGGTTGACAACGTGGATCAGCAATGCGCCTTGTTGCCGGACCCGATCGCGGGTTGCCTTTTCACGATAAAAATGATCAAGCAGTTCACTTAAAGAATCAAATTGAGCACTCATATCTTGAATGTCATTTCCAAGGGCTGTAAATGTAAAATCAAGGCGCTTGCCGGCAGTTAGACTTGGAGTCGGGTCATCCGCAGCTTTAAGAAAACGCATTAAATGTTCGGAATCATTTTGACCATCGTTTTGATGAAAAACATCCGCAAGCTGAAGGGCACTGACTTTACCAAATCCTTGAAATTCTTTTTGAATATTTTGCGCAAGGACTTCACGGTTGGGAAATTGTTGGCCAAGGGCAATCAATTGTTGAGAATTTTCAGCGGCAAACGGATCAAGTTTTTCCTGTTTTGGCGGTTGCCGGTAAGTCGCACCTGGAAGTAATGTCCGGTACCGGTTTTGATCCATTCCAACGTGCTTAATGGTATCAATGATCGTTTGATTTTGCTGATTGATCAAAATGACGTTACTATACCGGTTCATGATTTCGATTGAAAGTAAGAGCGGTAAACGGTCGCCGATTTCATTCCGGGTTTCAAAACTAAAGTAAACAACCCGGTCATTTTCCAATTGTTGAATGTCAGTTAACCTAGCGTTTTCAAGATATTTGCGCAACATCATTGTAAATTTAGTTGGAACTGCCGGATTTTTGTATGGAATCTGCGTAATTTGCATCCGGGCGTAGTTGGGGTGAGCTGATAAAAGCAACGGGTAATTTTTCCGGTTTGACCGAATTGTTAAAATCACTTCGTTCGGGTACGGTTGCGAGATCTTCATTACCCGTCCGTTAAGGATCTTTTCGCGAAGTTCGCTTACCATTGCGTGGGTAAACATTCCGTCAAATGCCATGATTCTCATCCTTTCTGAAAATAATAATATGCTACTTATTATTGTAAAGTTCTGATGAAAAAAAGCAAAGAAAAATCCACAAATCGCCGTTAGAGTCTTGAAAAATATTTACAAAGATTGTATTATGCAATAAGGTACGAAAGAAGGGGTGATTTTCTTTTTGAAAGAACCATTAGACAATTTGCTTGATTTACAACGTGAATATCAACGGTTTGTTCAAAAAATGGCAAAGAATAATCAACTGACCATTGCCGAATGGCAGCTTCCTCAACGGATCGCTGACGGGAAAAATTCGCAAGAATTGCTTGCAGAAGATTTACGACTTGACACTTCAACGCTGAGCCGCCAACTAAGCAAGTTAACGACCAAGGCATTTGTTAAGATCAGTAAGGTCACAAATCAAAATAATGTTAAGACCCGGAAAAGCTATCAATACCATCTCAGTGAA
>LHCFC04200__coassemble_3261_pt1 | contig 6666 bp, 5 predicted proteins | sample LHCFC04200__metabat2_low_PE_012 | metagenome-assembled genome bin LHCFC04200
ACGACCAAAACCATTAATACCTACTTTTGTAGTCATATTAATATTCCTCCTAAAAAGGTAAATTTGAATGATGTAAACATCATCCTTAACACGCTTTTAATTATACCCCTTTGTTAAAAAATTTAAAAAGAAAAACGCTTTGAATCTTGAAAACAAATTTGGACCATGGTTTATATATAGGAAGAAAAAATAAAATCAAAAATGTTTCACTTTTGTGGAGTTTCACACTTGTAATATATTACATATGTGATATACTAATAAACGTAGGGATGTGATAGAGATGAAAATCGATATTAAAAGTTACCTCGATCACCAAGATTTGACGATCTACCGCGTAGCTAAAATATCGGGCTACGGTTACACAACTCTACACAAGTCATTTAATAAGGAGCAGTCGAAGGCAACGTCGATGAATCTTCGCGACTTGGATGCGCTGGCACAGGCGCAACACAAGATGATGTGGGAGGTTCTCAAGGAACTGGAAGAAGGCTACTTACAGAATGACGAAGAAGGAAACGATGAATAGTAAGGTTTTGTAACCGCAGAAAGTCTTGGTTGAGTCACTTTAGGTTTGTGTATCAGTCGGACTTTTTTTGTTGGAAAATCTCACTGACAGAATATGTTAAGAAAGAATTTTTGGAGGGATAGACTATGGCTAACATGGGACCATTTGATAATATGGATGATATTTTTAATGAATTAATGGGTGGCATGAACGGATTTAACTCAGAAAATAAACGTTATTTAATTAACGGTCGGGAAGTTACCCCTGAAGAATTTGCAGAATACCGGAAGACTGGCAAGTTACCAAAGGGTGTCAATGCTCAACAAGGTAAAATGGCTGGTAAAGGTAAAAAAGATGGCATTCTTGAAAAGTTAGGCCGGAACTTAACGCAAGAAGCACGTGACGGCAAACTTGATCCGGTAATCGGCAGAAATAAGGAAATTCAAGAAACCGCTGAAATTTTATCACGGCGGACAAAGAATAACCCTGTTTTAGTCGGTGATGCGGGTGTTGGGAAGACTGCCGTTGTTGAAGGCTTAGCTCAAGCAATCGTGAATGGCGATGTTCCCGCAGCAATTAAGAACAAGGAAATTATCAGCATTGATATTTCAGGCCTTGAAGCCGGAACGCAATTCCGGGGCAGTTTTGAAGAAAACATTCAAAACTTGATCAAGGAAGTTAAGGAACGCGGCAACGTGATCTTATTCTTTGACGAAATCCACCAAATCTTAGGTGCCGGTGGAATGGGTGACGGCAGCGGTTCAAAGGGAATGGCTGACATCTTGAAACCTGCATTATCACGTGGTGAAGTCACGGTCATTGGGGCAACGACGCAAGATGAATACCACAACACGATTATGAAGAATGCAGCATTGGCACGGCGGTTCAACGAAGTAACGGTGAACGCCCCATCTGCTGAAGATACATTCAAGATCTTGCAAGGAATTCGGCCATTGTATGAAAAACACCACAACGTTGAATTACCAGACAAGGTTTTAAAGGCTGCCGTGGATTACTCAATTCAATACATTCCGCAACGCAGCTTACCAGATAAGGCAATCGATTTGATCGATATGACCGCTGCCCACTTAGCAGCTCAACATCCGGTAACTGATGTAAAGGAAATTGAAAAAGAAATTGCTGCTCAAAAAGAAAAGCAAGAAAAGGCTGCTGAAAAAGAAGACTACGAAGCAGCTTTGAATGCCAAGACAAAGATCAAAGAGTTGCAAAAACAAATCGATAATCACGCTGAAGAACAAAAGGTAACGGCAACGGTCAATGATGTGGCCGAAGCAGTTGAACGGTTGACTGGAATTCCGGTTTCAAAGATGGGTGCAAGCGACATTGAACGCTTAAAGGAAATCGGAACGCGGTTGAAAGGCAAGGTAATTGGCCAAGACGAAGCCGTTGACGCAGTTGCACGGGCAATTCGGCGGAACCGGGCCGGCTTTGACGAAGGCAACCGTCCAATCGGAAGTTTCTTGTTCGTTGGACCAACGGGGGTCGGAAAGACAGAATTGGCTAAACAATTAGCCTTGGATATGTTCGGTTCAAAAGATGCCATCATTCGGTTGGATATGTCAGAATATTCAGACCGGACAGCGGTATCGAAATTGATCGGAACATCTGCCGGATACGTTGGCTATGATGATAATAACAACACCTTAACCGAACGCGTACGGCGGAACCCATACTCAATCATCTTGCTTGATGAAATTGAAAAGGCTGATCCGCAAGTAATTACGTTATTACTTCAAGTGTTAGACGATGGTCGGTTGACAGACGGTCAAGGAAACACCGTTAACTTCAAGAATACCGTAATTATTGCAACTTCAAATGCTGGGTTCGGAAACGAAGAACCAAACGGCGACGAAAAGAAGGACGAAGACATTATGAAACGGATCGCTCCATACTTCCGTCCAGAATTTTTGAACCGGTTCAACGCCGTTATCGAATTCTCACATTTGACAAAGGACGACTTGAAGAAGATCGTTAACTTGATGCTTGACGAAGTTAACCAAACATTAGCTAAGAAGAACATTGATTTAACGGTTTCAGACAAGGCAAAGGATTACCTGATCGAACAAGGTTACGATGAAGCAATGGGCGCACGTCCATTACGGCGCGTAATTGAACAACAGATTCGTGACAAGGTAACTGATTTCTACTTAGACAATCCCGATGTTAAACACTTGGCTGCTGACATGCAGGATGGTCAATTAGTAATCAGCGAACGGTCAGCTGAAAAAGCCAATGATTCAAAAGCAAAGGATTCAAAGGCAGAATCATCAAAGAACGATGATAAAGAAACTAAATAATTAAGAATGAGAATAGCAGTGTCATTTCTGGCACTGCTATTTTTTTGTCCCGAATTCTTAAAATGAATCTGTTATAATGAAAAACAGATACATTTCAGAAAGGAAACCTTAAAATGGCGAAAATCAAGATTTCAGTGCCTGATGAACTGGTAAAGAAATATGACTTGCATAACGATGATGATTTTAAAATTACGGCGCGAAATGGCGAAATTCGGTTAAAAAAGAAAAATCATGACAGTAACAAGCGGCAATTTAATGTGATTTGGATCTTAATTGCTTCAATTTTAACAAGCGTTGCGTTCTGGATCTTCATTAACGCGGTGCATTTGCACCAAGTTCCGCTGGTTGGAATAAATTCGATTGCCAGTGGGTTGATCGTCCTTGGCGGATTGTCAGGAATGATTTTATTTAGTGCGTATTTCATTTCCAACCGGAAGAAAATCACGGTCGCGTATTCGGCAAAGACCTTCTGGCGAACATTTCCGGTTATTGTAATTTCATTTGTGCTGATTTTATCTTTAGTATTAATGGGGATTGCGTGGGGCCTAAGCCGCTTATTTACCGGAATTACCTTCGGCCACGTGGTCGCAATGATGTTGTTTTTTGTATTTGTAACGACGATCAATTACATTATGGTTCGAATCGGATTAGCCGTTAATTACGGAATCCTGACAACCATTATGATTTTGGTAATTACGAGTGGAACAGTTGTATCAATGGCATCAAACGGCCGGAATTGGTGGCAACACAACCTTAGCTTTTTAGGAACCAAACATGCCAATAACAGCTGGCAATTTAACTTGACGCTGGTTTTCTCATCATTATTGATGGTTGCGCTGGTTGATTATATTTTCGTTTCGTTGCGGGCGGTTGTAAAAAATACATGGCGGACGATCACTTTACGGACCATCTTGACCGTTACGGCCCTTGACGTTGGCGCAGTCGGCTTATTCCCAAACAACGCTAATTTCCACGTTTTACACGACAAGGTTGCCGGCTATTTGGTTTACCTGATCATTATTTTGATTATTGGAATTCGCTGGTTATTGCCGGAAGTCGGTAAACGGTTCTTGGCGTTGTCATACGGAATGTGCGTTGGCCTGGTGGTTATTGATTTAATGTTTAAACCGTTGCATATCATTTCGCTGACGGCCTTTGAATTGATCGCATTTATCTTGGCATTTGGCTGGATCTTGATCCTTTTTGATACGATGATTGGGATCGTTGAAGACGAAGATGATAAGTATGACGTCAAAATTGAAATTGATGAGCAGGTGAAGAAGAATGCTGATTAATCAAATCGCCAGCGTTTTAAGAATCATTGCATTTATTAATCTTTTTGGCTGGATGCTGTATTTGGGAGTAGTAATGAATGCCCAGTCAAAAGCTGTGAAGGTAAGGTTGAAGTGCAAGCACTGCGGTCAAGAATTTTCAAAAACGAAAAGGGAAGTTGAAAAATTCCAATACCAGTTAGTTGATAACCAGCTGGCATATCAGTGCGAATGCCCGCATTGCCACCAAACAGAATGGCAAACGGTCGTTCAACATCACCCGGGAAATAATCAGGAAACGATGGCAAAGGCTAACCAGAAAATGTGGCAGCGGGCATTATGGATCGCAATTTTGCCAGCCATTTTTGCGGTGTTATTACCAATCATTTTGATTGGCTATGCGCCGCTGTTGGTGATCGTGTTAATAGTTAAAAAAGTTCGAAAATAACTTGGAAAGCAAGGAGTAAGTTAGTTGAAAAAGAAGAGTAGGCGATGGCTCACGATTTTGATCGTGGCCTTTTTAGGAATAATCGGATTGAATTTTGGACATGTTCATGCCGATGACGATGATGATTATAAAATCGATCAGATGGACGTTGACGTTAAAGTTTTATCAGATGGAGATTTATACGTTAAACGGACTATTACGTATGACTTTACTGATGCATATCATAATGGTGTTTACTATACTCAGGAATTGCCAGGAGAAGGTGCATCAGTTGTTGGTGTAGGGATAAAAGATGGTTATTATAATTCAAATTCAATCCCAATAAATAATTCAAAAGAAGATGGAACGTGTAAAGTAACAAAGAATTTTGGAGAGTTAAAATTTAAAGTTTACGCTCCAGAAGATTCAAAAGCAACATTTAATTATCGCTATATAATTCATGCAGGTGTTACGAATTATAAAGATGCAGCACGATTAAATTGGCAATTAATTGGGACGCAATGGCAGCAAGATTTACATAATGTAAATATAAAAATATCTTTTCCAGATAAGATATCAAATTTAAGAAAATATACTTGGTGTCATAGTTCAGAAAATTACAAATTGACATTCGACCCAGCTTTAAAATCAATAAAGATTCACATTCCTAAGGTATCTAAGGGTAACTTTGTAGAGGTAGATACCCTTTTTCCTACATCTATAACTAAGAATAATACGAACAAAGTTGATGAAAATATTGTAAAGAAAGTATTATCACAAGAAAGATGGCTTGCTTTAAAAAGAAAATTAGGAATTAATACAGCGTCAATTGTTGTATCTGTTATTATGTGGATGGTTGTTATTATTCTTATAATCGTTGTCCAGTTAATGTATAAGGGGAAGAAATATTTCAGATATCCTAAAGACATTGAACATAATTTTGATATTCCAAAATTATCTGTTCCGATAGTTCAGTCAATTTCAAAAAAGGGGAGTTTGCCAAATGTTGAGGCATTTACAGGATATATTCTTTCTTTAGTTAGAGATAAGAAAATATCAATTTCCAAAACAGAAAATGAAGATTATAAGCTAAAGGTTGAAGATCAAAATTGGTTTAATAATCCGCGAGAAGAGGATTTATTTTTAAAGAATATAATTCTTATAGTTGGTAAAAATAACGAAGTTAATGTTTCAGAAATTCGAAAAACAGCTGGTGAAGATCAGATGTTGAACTGGGAATTTAGGAAATGGAAACATGTAATTATGAAACAAGTAAAGGATTTAGGTATTTTTGATAAAAATAAGGCGATAATCGAACAAATTTTCTTATGGCTAATGATTTTTTACTTAGCATGTGATTTTATAATCGGAATTTTTTGCTTCAATACTTTGCCTGAATGGGAATTGGTATTGACGCCAATCCCAGTTTTATTAGGATATTACTGTTATTTTCATTTCTTTAAGCATGAATTAACATCGACCGGGATTGAACAATATAAGAAAATTGTAGGTTTTAAGAAAATGCTTAAGGATATTAGTAATTTAAATACGGCAGATGTAGATTCAATGAATGTATGGGAAGATGTTTTACCATATGCTGTTTCATTTGGCTGTGCAAAGCAAGTTGCTAAAAAGTTAGGGACGAATTTTGAAAAAGGATATATGGAACAAGAATTATTGGCGTTAGATTTTTGTGATAATTTCAATGTTACTTTTTATGAATCTCTTGACCTAAGTGCAGCATCTACAATATCATCAACTTTAAACTCTTCCGGCAGTTCCGGCGGCTTCGGTGGTGGCTCTGGCGGCGGAGCGTTTTAACAAAAAAGATTGGATTTCAAAACGAAACCCAATCTTTTTTATCAATGAAATTATTTAATAACTTCCAATACTTCATCTAATGGTTGCCGGGTCTTCTTTGGCTGTTCCTGATCACGATAGCCAAGGCCAAGCATTACTGAAACGCCGAATTTATTTGGATCAATGATTCCCTTATCAGCTAAATACTTGTCGACCTTTGCCCGGTTGAAACCTTCAATTGGACAACTGTCAATTCCGAGTTCAGCGGCGACCGTCATCATGTTGGTCAGCGGAATGTAAGTTTGTTTGCTTGCCCAGTCAAATAATGCCCGGTCGCTGTTTAAG
>LHCFC04200__coassemble_6676_pt1 | contig 4055 bp, 4 predicted proteins | sample LHCFC04200__metabat2_low_PE_012 | metagenome-assembled genome bin LHCFC04200
GAACAAATGGGGAGAGTAATTTTTAGAGATATCGTTAAAGAATATGGATATATTCCATTATTCAATCAATCATATCCTTCGTTAGAGGAGATATTTAAACGCAAAGCCGTTGATTAATTAAATACATTAAGGGGAATTGCTATGTTACTTATTTTACTTTGTGAAGATAAACCGGTTCAACTAAAAGAATATTGTACAATTATTCAGAATCATATCATGATAAATGAATTCAATAGTAAGTTACAAATCGCAACATCTAATCCAATCGATATTATTGATTTCTTGACAAGAGAAGCTATTGAAATCTTTGATAAAAATATTTTAGTATTTATTGATATCGATTTAAAAAATGAAATTACAGGCCTTGAACTTGGAAAATGGGTTCGAACTTCTTTTCCACTTGCTCAAATTGTGTTTATTACAACTGATATAAAATATTTACTCCTAGCAATTGAAGCGCGAATTTCTCCGCTTGATTATATTATCAAGAATCATTCTAATTACAATATAAAAAGTCGAATTGAAGAAGACCTTCGATATGCGTATGACTATTATTTACAATGTTTAAATTTAAAAAAAGAGCTATTCAAATTTAAATTAGGGCATGAAATCAAAATTTTGCCATTAAATGATATTCTTGCAATCGAAGCTTCTAATCCTCATAAAGTAATTTTATCTACTTTAAGCGAAAAAATAAAATTTTCAAGCAGCATCAAAGATATTCATCGACAACACACAAAATTATTAAGAATTAACCGCGGAATCTTAGTTAATCCCGAAAACATTATTCATTTTGATGTAAGTAAAAGATTGGTTACATTAACTAATTCATGCAGATACGAAGTTTCATTTCGCCATATAAAAGATGTTAAAAAGGCAATTAAAGCTCCATGACCAAAGCAAAATATAACAAAAAAGGACTAAGTTTTCTTAAAATAGAGCTTAGTCCTTAATTCATTAGGCAATAGCCTTTAAATTTTATTTCTTCGGCTGATAATTTAACCCAATCACCGCAATAATAATCAAAACTGAGCCAATGATTTCAGCAACGCTAAGCGTTAATCCCATTAAAATGACTGAGCCAAAGGTCGCCGTAATTGGTTCAAAGGCATCCAATAAACTCATAATTGTTGGGTTAACGTACTTAAGCGCCACTGAGAATAACAGAAACGGAATGATCGTGCCGATTAAAATCACGCCGATGATTTCAATAAAGTTTACCGGCGCCAAATTTACTGGGGGAACTACTGGATGAATAATCGATAACGCAATTCCCGCAATCAAGATTCCCCAACCCGTAACCGTGAGGGCGTCATATTTTTGAAGTAACTGCCGGGGACTAACAGTCGTTGTCATTACTCCGACAGCTGATAAGATTCCAAAAAGCAAAACTGCTGGTGTAATTGCAAGATGGGTAAATTTTCCGTTTGTCGCAACCGTTGCAACTCCAATAAAAGCAACGACCGCGCTGATGATTTCGATTCGGCGTGGAAGTTGATGATGAACCAACGCCATGTAAAGCATTACAAAAAATGGGCCGACAAATTGAAGAATCGTCGCAATCGACGCGTTGCCGTAATTTACCGTAATAAAGTAAAACAGTTGATCAGGAATCATTCCAATCACGCCGTAAATCAAAAGTTGAAGGACCGCACGCCAGTCACGAAAGACGGTAAAAGGGTGACAACCGCAAAGCGCAGCTAACAATACCATGATTCCTCCAGCACAAATCATTCGAACCTGAGTAAGGAACACCGGGGTCATTTGCGGAACTTCAAACAAAAACTTAGCAATGATTCCTGACAATCCCCAAAAGATCGAAGCGACCGCGCCAAAAACGATCCATCGGCGCTGATTATTAACTTGCAATCCAATTCTCCTTCTTTCCATAAAGAAAGCCGTGACGTTCAGCCACAGCTTTCATTCTCTTTCCACTTACGAAATTTTATTCAAAGTCATCTTCAGTTGCAGTGATTTTTACAATTTTCAATCCTAAGCGATTAGCTAATTGAACTGGGTACCAACTATCATCTTTATCACCGTCAAAGTCCATAAATGGTTTGGCATCCATCCAAAAATCACTGTAAGTTACTTTTTCGTGGCCTTTTTCACCACTGACTGAACTAACGTAACCTTTTTCTTCACTTTTAAGTACGAATACACTATCTAAATTCATGGTTAAAATCTCCTTTACTATTTTTATTGTAAAAGATAATTCTTTAATATCCAAGAATTTTCATGCACTATTTTTCAGCAGTATATTCCTTTTTCCCAATTAAGACAATTAGGATAATTCCAACAAGGGTAAGGGCACCAATGTACCACCAGCGCATTGCAAGGTGCGTCCCGCCAAGATAGAAACTGCCGACCATTGCAACTAACAAGACACTGATCATCCCGATCCATTGCGGTTTCGTGAAGGCTTCGCCAATTGAACTGCGTTGTTCACGCCGGGTTACGTAAGGCATGATTGCGCCTAAACCAATTAAAACGATAATGGCGATAATGTTGATTGCTAATTCATACCACCATGTTCCTGAGAACTGGCTGACATCTTGCGGAGCAATTCCTAAAATCGTAGCAACTGCAGTAACAATCAACATCCACCAGCCAACTGCTAATGCAAATTTGCGGTTTTTAATAAAGACATATTCTGATGGAAATTGATCTTCTTTTTGACGAATTTTAATAAATGCATAGAAAATCCAGCATGTAACCCCTGGAGAAACGATGCCGTTAAGATTCAGCAACCAGTTGAAGATATCATTCATATCAGGAAGGAAAATTCCTAGTCCAATAATAAAGGCACTTAAAACGCAGGTCAAGATATAACCGTTGATCGGCAAACCATTGGCATTTGTTTTCCGTAAGAACTTCGGCATGTATTTTGAACCGGTGTCGGAAATCAAGATCCGTGTCATTGCATCCAATAAAACAGCTAACAAAGCACACATGTAAAAGACTTCCGTCCATGCAAAGCAATACATGAAAAAGTTTCCGACATGGAATTGACGGCCAAGCGCTTGGAATGCGTAGTACGAACCATTCATCTTAAGATCATTTGGCAAATGGTGAGCATTAAAGAATACTCCAAGTGAAAACGAACCAAAGATCGTTAAAAAGGCTGTCATCACGGCTAACATAATCATTGCTTTAGGAAAGTCGGACTTCGGCTTTTTCATGCGGGTTACAAACGGGGCAACCAGTTCTGCACCATTCATGGCATAAATCAACATTCCGATTGTTGCGAAATATTTAAAATTAAAAGTTGGAAGAATTGCATGTAAGTTAAATGGTTGAGTTGCAATATGCCGGCCCTCAGCTAAGGCGCCAAACGTCATAATTACAAAGAGAACCGTCATTCCAAACATTGCAACCCCGCCAATCGTACTTAAAACTTCAAGGGAGTTTTTAAAGCGTGATTGAATAAAAATAAAAATTACAAAAACTAATAAACTTAATAATGCAAATTTGGCGTTTGAAAGATGATTTTCAAGGGAATCATTGCCATTAAAACACCATCCAAGCCCAACAACAACTGAATTTGCCGTATCAACAACGTATGGAATCGACGCAGCCCAGTAAGTCCACGCGGTAAAGTAACCGAGGAATTCACCACTCGTTCCGCGGACCCATGAACTTAAACCGCCACCTTCTTTACTGAATGCCGATCCTAACTGACCGACCATTAATGAGTAGGGAATTACATAAACAAATAACATAATTACCCAACTCGAAATTACACTTAATCCTTGATTTTGAAAGTTATAAATCAAGTCATCAAAGCCAATGACGGTTACAAAATCCATTAACGCCAACACTGGCCAGGTAATATATGATTTCTTCGATTGATTAACATCCTCCATCATATTTGAATTCGCTCCTTTAATTTAAAGTATCAAATTAATTCTACCTTAAATTTGAAACAAAGAGAATAAAAAATTGATTTCACCGGCGATTTTGAAAAGTTTTCTTTATCAAAATCGAATATAAACTTCAGAATATTTTAAAAATAATTCTTATTTTAGTCTTTTTTTTCATTGATATCTTTTGGT
>LHCFC04200__coassemble_7356_pt1 | contig 3769 bp, 1 predicted proteins | sample LHCFC04200__metabat2_low_PE_012 | metagenome-assembled genome bin LHCFC04200
TTTCAGTCGTCCGCTTATTCTGACCCATATTTTCTTCAAAAATTGGGGTTCCCGTGAATCCAAAGTGTTGTGCATTTTCAAACCACTTATTGACCGCAATTCGCATTTCACCAAACTGTGTCCGGTGGCATTCATCTTCAATAAAGACCACATGCTTATTGTGGAACTGTTCAAGTTTCCGACTGTGCCGTTCATTTTTGATCGCATTGCTCATTTTTTGAATTGTTGTAACAATCAACTTACTATCATTTGAGTTTAACTGCTTAACTAATTTAAATGAGCTATCCGTCATATCAATCTGGTTAGCATCTGATAAATATGAATTAAAATTCTTGATACTTTGAGTATCCAAATCACGCCGGTCAATCATAAAGATAACCTTTTCAATGCTTTCCTGCTGTGACATTAATTGGGCAGCCTTAAATGAGGTGATTGTCTTCCCTGAACCAGTCGTATGCCAAACAAAACCATTCTTTTCTGGATGGTTAAGAGCTTGTTCAAGAATGGCTTCAGTCGCATAAACTTGATATGGCCGCATAACTAACATGCTTTTATGTGCATTATCAAAAATGGTGTAACGTGCAATCATGCTATGTAAGCGTTGCGGATTCAAAAATGATGCTGAAAATTCATCAATTTCGTTAATCCACTTGTTCTTTTCATCAGTCCAAACGAACATAAAATTCGAATTGAAGTTCCCAACCTCTTGATTTGAGAAGTAGCGGGTATCAACTCCGTTTGAAATTACAAAAAGTTGGATATACTTAAATAAATTATCCTTCATCGTTTCCTCACGATAACGAATAATTTGATTAAAGGCTTGACTCATTTCAACATTACGCCGCTTTAATTCAATTTGAACTAACGGCAATCCATTAATCAAGATCGTAACATCATACCGATTCTTATATTTGGATTCGCTTTTAACTTGATTAGTAACTTCAAAATCATTATTTTGATAATTCTTCGCATCAAAAAATGTAAGATAAACACTTTCACCGTTATCTCTTGTGATGTTAATCTTTCCGTAAGGTTGTAATTCTGAACCCCGTAACAACTTTCCGGTTTCAAAAATTGAATGGGTTCCAATCATTTCATTTTTGACACGTTCAAATTCTTTATCTGAAAGTTCTTGCCCCTTCAAGTTTTCAGAATTAATTTGATTCAGCTTTTCGCGAAAATGATCCTCCAATGAAGGAACATCTTTAATATTCACCCGAGTATATCCTAATCCAACTAATTGTTGAATTAAGTTCTCCTCAAGCTGTTCCTCTGATTCATAATCCATGTTCTCAACTCCGATACTATCGCTTGCTGCAAACGAAAATATTTTAGATATAGTTATTATATCAGAGATGATAAGGGAAGCCCATCAATATCTTAAATAGGCAAAATCACTGTTAGATTTCTTGAAGTTTTAATCTGTTTTCTAAAATTAATGTTGTAATAACATCGACACCAGTATCATCAGAATAATGTTTCAATAAGTTATATACACTATCGTAGTTATCTTTCTGAATCTCTTCTTTTCTTTCAGGATCAAAAATGCTGTATTTAAATATTAATTTAACTGAGGATTTTAACAAATCTACCCTATCAAATATGTTTTTAAAATATTGATAATCCGCTAATGCTAAAGAATGACCATAAAAAATAATTTTATTGATGTTAGTTAAATCTAATTCTTCTAATTTATAGTTTTCATTGGAAATCAATTGATACTGCTTCGTTAATTTAAATGCATGTCTCTCATTAGAATCAAGGTCATCAGCGTTAATTCCAATAATTGGTAAATTATCTTCTAAGTCTTTATCACCATGGATGTGAATTAAATTTATACAATTATTCATTTTAAAATTTGTATAGTTAAAGTCTAATAATTCATATTTATTTCCATCAGCAACCCTTTCATCAAGAAAAAGTTGCATATTGCATCCATGAATATCCTCACTTTGAGAATCATAGTTATCGCTTAAATATGCTATAAAATTTTGGGAAAATTTTATTAATTCATTATATAAATAGTCATCAATTCCAACCTTTGATACTGCATTTTCTCTATTTAATGTTGATATTATTAATCCCAAATTCTTAAATTTGTTTTCATCAATATCTTTTCCTTCTAAAGAATCACACATTACATCATAGACCGTATCTTCATACGATGGATGATTCATACTTATACTATGAATCATTTTATAACAATAAAAATTTAAAATTTGTTTTTCAACATCACACCAATTAGAATCTTTAATCATTCTATTTTTATTCTGCAAAAGTAAAAAATACAAGTCCCAAAAGCTTAAATTTTTTCGATAATCCTCACTTATACGTTCTTCCAAATGCAAATCATCTAACTGTTTTTTTATCGAAACACATAAATCTTGGATTCCCTTATCCTCGTTACTAAGCATGCCTTTTATCTCTAAAAAATCATAAATAGGTGTATAGTTTAACATTAATTTTAAGTAAAAATCCCATAACATAATATTTTGATTATTATCTAATTTTAGATTTTTAACTACTTTTCTTTTTATATCATTTACCTTTCTGTTTATTTCTTCTTTTTCAAATGATTCAATTGAATCTACAATACTATCAAATTTTTCATTGATATCTTTTATAACGTTTTGATCTATACTAAAAGAATTAATATAGTTCTCAAATCTAGTTTTTTGTCCAAAATGTAAATCAAAACCATTTCCAATGATAACTAATTGCTTAGTAACTTCTTTATTGTTCATACTATCTCCGTTTTTAACAATCTAAGTTTTTTATTTATAAAACTAATTCTTTTTCAAAATCTTACCTAAATTATAATTATATAAAGCTATAAACATTTAATCAAAACTTTTTCTTAACAAAAACACCCCCAACCATCCGTTGAGAGTGTTTCCAATCTATTCAATTATTAACTATTCTTCCTCACTATCTTCCTTACCCTCATCTGCAACTTCAATGTGCAAGTCTTCAAGCTGTTGCGGTGCAACTTCGCTTGGAGCGTGAGTCAATGGTTCAGTTGCCTTTGAGTTCTTCGGGAAGGCGATGACTTCACGAATGTTGTCCTTCTTAGCAAGCAACATTGCAAACCGGTCTAATCCCAAGGCAAGGCCGCCATGTGGTGGGAAGCCGTAGTCCAACGCATCCATGAACCAGCCGAATTGTTCTTCGGCACGTTCCTTGGTGAATCCAAGAGCTTTGAACATGTCTTCTTGAACTTCGCGTTGGTGGATCCGAATTGAACCGCCACCAAGTTCGTAACCGTTCAAAACGATGTCGTAGCTTTGAGCGTGGCACTTGTGCGGATCCGTCTTTAATAATTCAAGGTCTTCTTCATTTGGCATTGTGAATGGGTGGTGGGCAGCGATGTATTGTTGGAATTCTTCGCTGTATTCGAACAATGGCCAGTCAACGACCCAGATAAATGCGAATTCATCTTCGTTGATCATCCCTTGTTCCTTCGCAATTTCCTTCCGCAAGTAGCCTAATGAATCAGCAACAACTTTGCGGGTTGAAGCAACGAAGAGCAATAAGTCACCCGGTTTAGCTTCAGCAGCTTCAAGGATTTGGTCACGCCGATCCTTGAAGAATTTGGCAATTGGTCCTTGCAAACCATCGTCAGTAACCTTCATCCATGCTAAACCTTTCGCACCGAAACGTTTGATGTATTCTTGTTTAGCATCAATTTGTTTCCGTGAGTAAGCATTAGCACCACCAGGAACGGCAATTGCCTTAACTTGGCCGCCATCTTCAAGGGTTGAATCAAAGA
>LHCFC04200__coassemble_9437_pt1 | contig 3143 bp, 3 predicted proteins | sample LHCFC04200__metabat2_low_PE_012 | metagenome-assembled genome bin LHCFC04200
GCGGACTGTAAATCCGCTCCTTCGGGTTCGGTGGTTCGAATCCACTCCCCTCCATTTTATGATAGGGATATAGTTTAAAGGTAGAACTACGGTCTCCAAAACCGTCGGTGTGGGTTCAATTCCTACTATCCCTGCTTCTTATTTTGATGGCGATAGTGGTGAAGGTTGGTTAACACACCGGTTTGTGGCACCGGCACGCGTGGGTTCGAATCCCACCTATCGCCCTTTTTTATTGGGCTATGGCCAAGCGGTAAGGCAAAGGACTTTGACTCCTTTATGCGCTGGTTCGAATCCAGCTAGCCCAATTTCTTAAGGATTTGAATCCTTTGAGATGGCGGTATAGCCAAGTGGTAAGGCAGAGGTCTGCAAAACCTTCATCACCGGTTCAAATCCGGTTACCGCCTTATTAATGCTAAGCAAGGCGTTAACTTTTAAAATTTAATTATGCCGGTGTGGCGGAATTGGCAGACGCGCTGGACTCAAAATCCAGTGTCCGTTGAGGACGTATCGGTTCGACCCCGATCACCGGTATCATATATATGAGAACTGTGATATGATCACGGTTCTTTTTTTGTATATATTAAATTGATATTAGGTAGACTTTATAGGATAATCAATAAATTTGATATTAAAATTACTATAATAAATTACATATGGTTTAATTTGTGAATTTATTAAGATCAAAACTTGAAGTTATTGTTATATCAATGATTAGGACACTAAAATGTTCTAGATGAAACCTTAAATTACTTTAAAGGAACTCTAGATTTTTTCTAAATTACCCAATCATCAATTAAAAATAAGTGTATAATAGAATATGTAAGGTAGTTATTTGGATATGGACAAAAGCAAAGGAGCGGTTAGATATGGTTACTTTATATACATCACCAAGTTGTACTTCATGCAGAAAAGCTCGCGCCTGGTTAAAAGAACATGATATTCCTTTTACAGAAAGAAATATTTTCTCCAATCCACTTAGCATTGATGAAATTAAACAAATTTTACAAATGACTGAGGATGGGACAGAAGAGATTATTTCCAAACGTTCAAAAGCTTATCAAGATTTGAATGTTGACATTAACGATATGCCACTTCAACAGTTATTTGAATTATTACAATCAAATCCTGGACTTTTACGGCGTCCAATTATCATGGATGATAAGCGTCTTCAAGTTGGATACAATGAAGACGAAATTCGGCGGTTCTTGCCACGGAAGGTTCGGGTTCTCGAACTTGAAAAAGCCCAAAAGATGGCCGGATTTTAATTGCAACTGATTATTAAAATGGAATTTTAAAAGGTTGCCCATATAATATGGGTAGCCTTTTTTATTAAATATGTGCTATGATATTACGTGAATTTGAAGGGAGGTTCTCTTTATGGAAATGGAGAAAATCAACGAAAATACAATGCGTGTAACCCTTGGGAAAGAGGATCTTGCCGAGCGTGGAATCTCAATCTTGGATTTGATTGGGAACCAACACGACGTTGAAGATTTTTTCTATAGTATTTTGGATGAAGTTGATACTGACCATGAGTTTCGTGATAACGGGGCAGTGACATTTCAGTTAGTTCCAAGCGGCGATGGGGTTGAGTTATTTATTACCAAAGTTGATCCGGAAGCCGCCGAGAAGATGAATTTACCTAAAGATGCAGAATTTGATGAAAATAATAGCGTAATGCTTTCAAATTTAACTCCCGATGAATTGGACCAAATCGGATTAGATAAAGATGTAACACGGATTTTAAAGGACCGAATGAAAGGAAACTTTAAATCTGATTCAAAAGATCAGCGAAAGACATCGATTCAACAGTCTGAAAAACCGGCTACTGATCAAGCATCATCACAGCGTGAACAACCTGAAAATTATGTCCGGGTTGTTGAATTTGAAACGCTTCAGGACTTTATCGACCTGACACGCAATGTGATCTTTAAGGCTCCGTTTGGATCAGACTTATTCCGGATGGATGATAAGTATTATTTGGTGGTTAAATTTTCTAATGAAGAGGTTACCAGCGGAACGGTTCAAGATGTATATTCAACCATGCTTGAATACGGAAAGGCGCCGAAATTACCGCCAATTTATCTCGAAGAACATGGCCAAGTTGTTAAAACCCGAAATGCATACGAATGGTTTTCGTATAACTTTAGTTAATAAAAAGACACCTTATTTGCGTAGTTGTAAATGAGGTGTCTTTTATGTTTTATGCGTTAAATTCTCAAAACCAATTAGTTCACGCTTCTACAGCTGATTTATTGAAGAAATACTATTGTCCGGTATGTCATCAGCCAGTCAAGCTGCGAACCGGTAAGTTAAATTCTGCCCATTTCGCGCATCAACATTCAACTTTTTCAAATCAGCATTATGATACAAACGTTCATCAGGCCGGAAAACGGTTGTTAATGAAATGGGGGAATGAGTTAGGATATGATGTACAGTCAGAAGTATCCTTTAAAGCAATCCAACGGCGAGCAGATGTAATTCTTAAATTTCCGAAATCCCAAGTTGTTATCGAGTACCAATGTTCACCAATTTCAGCAACTGAACTGACGAAGCGGAGTCGGGCGTATGCGCAGACAGGGTTACAGTGTATTTGGCTTGTTGGAAAACGTTATTGCCTTCATGGCAGAATCTCACAGCATAACGCTCAATTTTTCAGGTACCATCCGAATATTGGTTTTTATTTTGTTTATTTGAATGCCGAAATGCAACGGCTAGAGCTTTATTATCAGATTCAACAAGCAGCGTTTTTGCGGCCCAAATATCGAATTAAGTTTTTAGCAAATCTAAAAGAATTAATTCAATTTATTCACCATGCAAAAGAAAACCATTTAAACAAAATTTCGGTTAAAATGCGGATGCACCAAATTCGAAATTTTAATCGAGCAGAGGCATACTCAACGGGAATGACCCGCATGCTGCAGGTTCAATGTTATTTGAACCATCTTGAATTTCGTCAAGAAGTTTTACGAAATCTTTCGTCGTCCTTTGACTACCCAATTTATCGCTATTCAAAGGTATATTTTCAAATTGCGGTTCAATTGGGAATTAATTCTAAAAAATTGCTTTATCAAATGCCATTTATTAATTATCATAATTTTATTTAAGAAAATTTACTGGTAAAATGATTTTGAGGTGAAGAT
>LHCFC04200__coassemble_18971_pt1 | contig 1881 bp, 4 predicted proteins | sample LHCFC04200__metabat2_low_PE_012 | metagenome-assembled genome bin LHCFC04200
CCTCACCGGAAAAGGTTGCTTTTAAACTATCCGTCAAATAAATAGAATTTTAAATCTACAATAGCCCATATAATTTTTAAATCTCATCAAACGTACTTAATTTTCCACGTTTTTTTATTGTCATAAAGATTTTAATTGATACTGTTTCAGTAAGAGCTGCCATAATCAATCTGACAAAGTAACTAGGATCAAATATATTTACAATTATTAAAATTGGGAATTGAAATAAAACAGCAATTAGGGCAAAAGTGACTAAACCACTTTCAATTAAACCAAACATTCTCGAATGCTTGGTATAAATTTCAAGCTCACCTGAGCGATTTACTCTTGTAAATAATCCCAACTTAATCCCCAAATCGTCCGCAAAATCGGTTGCCTCAATATCATTTCCTTTTTGATCATGTGGCCAAAAATAATCACACTCATCAAAGTAAAGCACATCCGAGTCATTTTCCTTAAGTTCCTTGCATACTGCTTCGGTTAACGCATTTAACCGTTCTTCCGTTAATTTTTCTTTCACTAAAATTCAACCTCCAATGGCATGTGATCGCTTAATCCAGCCCAATCATCAAATTTTCCAATTTCAAACTTCTTTACCTCAGCTGGATCACAGTAACAGTAATCAATATAAAATGGGCGATCATTATGCCGATACATATAAAAAGTGGCTTGCGTTTCTTTACCTTGCTGTTCACGATTTAGTTCATGATAAACCGACTTCAAACCTGCATCTTCGAACTCTTTATTAAGCACCGTTTGAGTGCGATTTCCGTGTTATTCCAAATCACATTACTATTAAAGTCGCCAATTACCACCGGTTTCTCCTTTAAATAATCGCGATAAATTGAGAAGTAAACAACAAGATCTTCAACATACCGCATATATGCCTAGATTCCGGAAAACATCTTTCCTTCAAATTTGAACGGCAACATATAACGTAAATAGTGGCCATCAAGTTCAATCTTTTCCAGTTTCTTTCCCGGACGTGCAAATACACCCAGACCTTTGTTCTTATTTTCGCCAATCCATAAATAATTTCGAGCAAAGTCCTTGTAAGCCGCGTTGTTGCACCGCGCCGGGTCTTCACATTCTTGAATAATATATAGATCCGCATGGTAGCGTTCATCAAGCACTTTGAACTTTTCCCGAAACTTCATTGACGCATTCCAACTAATAACCTTCACTTACAAACCCTCTCCCATTCCATTAGTTACTTAACTTTCTTTGCATGTTTAACCATCGCTTCTGCCCAGCTGTGCGGATGACTGCTGTTTGAATCATTAGCTTTCTCAATTTCAACATGCATTTTGACCGTAAACTTCATTCTTCACATGTCCTCCTTCAATTAATTTAACCAACAAAAAAACGTCTGGAGATATTCTCCAGACGTCATGAAGAATATCGCTATACACTGGAGCACGTTGCCTTCGCGAAAGGTACGTTGCTGCTGGGTCATCGTGTGTATCCACTATGCCAGCTCTTTATATTCCTAGCCGTTTAATTGTTAGTTAAAGTGTACTTAATTTCAGTAGTCTATGTCAATTGTTTTTAAACAATGCTAATGATTTTAAAGCATATTTAATGAATTACACTATCAAAAAAAGGCCGCACCCCGTCGAGTGCGACCTTCAATCCACTCAGCTTAATTTGCAACGTCTTGCAATTTAAACTAATCGGTCATATTCATTTGAACTCTATCTTAGAGAGTGCTTGAAGCACCACGGTAGATTGAACCACGACGGCTGTCTACTGTGATTGTTTCGCCTTCCGTGATAGCGTCTGTTGCGTTTTCAGCACCAACAACAACTGGGATACCCATTGAGATACCAACAACAGCTGCGTGTGATGTTAAACCACCGTTTTCAACAACTAATGCTGATG